>ENA-UOOK01004239-UOOK01004239.1-fermentation-metagenome-genome-assembly--contig:-NODE-4239-length-15581-cov-5.710743_pt1 | contig 15581 bp, 14 predicted proteins | sample MGYA00245777_ERZ724023 | MGnify/ENA primary metagenome ERZ724023 (study PRJEB28704, sample SAMN03018312) | fermentation metagenome | biome: anthropogenic terrestrial biome; feature: soil; material...
TGCCTTTTCCTCTTTATATAACCGTACATTTGGGGGCTCCCGACGAAGAAGCAATAAATGTTACGGTACCGTATTTAGACTATATCAAAAATGTAGCTTCCAGTGAATTATATCCAACATGGCCGGAAGAAGCTCTCAGGGCAAATATTCATGCTATTACATCAATTGCAATGAACAGAATATTTACCGAATGGTACAGAGGAAGGGGTTATGATTTTGATATTACGAATTCCCCTCAATATGATCAGGCTTATGTTCACGAAAGGGGTATTTTTGACAGTATTTCTGAAATCGCTAATGAAATCTTTGATGAATACATTATAAGGGAAGGACATATAGAACCATTATTTGCAACTTTTTGTGACGGAAGGATCTCCCAGTGCAACGGCATGTATCAATGGGGCTCTGTTGATTTGGCAAACCAGGGTTATTCAGCATTTGAAATATTAAAATATTACTATGGAAATGATATATCAATAGTTGAAAATACCTCAGCTGCAGGAGTTACGGAAACTTATCCCGGCGAACCTTTGGAGTTGGGTGATTCAGGTATAAGTGTTTTTAGAATGCAGCATTCACTGTCGAGAATATCCGACAACTTCCCATTAATTCCAAAAGTTGAGATAACGGGATATTTTGATGAAAGTACAGAAAATGCCGTAAGAGTGTTTCAGAATGTATTTAATTTGCCCGTAACGGGGATTGTTGACAGCAATACCTGGTACCGAATCCGCTATATTTACATTGCGGTTACCAGCTTATCCCAACTTATATCGGAAGGACTTTCGTTTGAGGAACTTCAGAATCTTTATTCAAGAATTATATTAGAAGGCGGTGACAGACCGGTAGTGCCATATATTCAATATTTTCTTAATGTTGTATCACAAAGATTCGGCAGTATAAATCCTATTGAAGTAACCGGCTTTTTCGGTCCGGAAACTACGGCGGCGGTAAGAGAATTTCAAACCCTCATGGGCTTAAATCCTACGGGAGTTGTAGACCAGGAAACATTGAATTATTTATATTGGAACGCTTATTCAATTCTTACCGCAACCCCGGTCGAGGATATAACATTACCCTTGCTTCCGGACACAGGAGTAATCCTAACTGAAGGAATGGGTTACGAATATCCTCGAATTCTCATTCTTCAAATTATGCTGAACACGCTGTCCGCCATACATCCCGAAATTATTCCCGTTGAAGTGGGCAGCCCTTATGGTCCGGATACAACTGCGGCTGTCATAGCTTTCCAAAACTTGTACGGACTTCCCGTAACCGGTATTGTTGACGGAGAAACATGGAACAAAGTAAGCGAAGCTTATCATTTATATTTAATTGAAAGGTCTTAATCAGGTACATGATAAAAAGCAGCCGTCGCATCAGTATATTTCTGACACGGATGACGCAGTTGTTGTGAAACAGCAAAACGGAGGTTATTATGGCTAAAAATTTGAATTTAATATCAGAAATACAAAACTATCTTATTAACATAAGAAACATATACTCATCATTGCCTGCATTATATCCTACCGGAGTATATGATGCGCAAACACGTAAAGCCGTATATGAATTCCAAAATATTAAGGGACTTCCCCCTACAGGAAGTATCGATATTTTAACATGGAATGAATTGATACGCGAAAATAACGAACATATGAAAAGAACTCAAAAGCCGCACAAAATGCCTGTAGCCACACATGATTTTGAAGAAGTTAAAATAGGAGACGAAAAGGATATAGTATTTACAATAAAAATAATACTGAACAGTTTCCATAAAAGATTTTCAAATTACCATGAGTTAGAAATTACAAACTTATATAATACGGAAACAGAGGAAACAATAAAAATGTTTCAAGAAAGGAGCATGCTTCCGGTAACGGGGATAGTTGATAAAGATACATGGAATACCATGGCAGCAATATACGATAGCTGTCGATTTTATATATGCTGAGCACATTTCTCCGACTTCAGGGATTCCCATCATATAAAATTGTATGCCCTCCCTTTCAATTTTACTATTGACAATTATTGTTCTTTTGATAAAATATAATTAGCACTCAACGTCAGTGAGTGCTAATAAAAATACGCAAATGACCTACCGCTATTTTTGAATTAGTGCGCGTAGGGCATCTAAGGAAGGGAAGAAAAATGGCAAAAAAACAATTTAAATCAGAATCAAAACGACTTCTGAACTTAATGATTAATTCCATCTACACACATAAGGAAATATTTTTAAGAGAGCTTATATCAAACGCCAATGACGCAATCGACAAGAGCTACTATTTGTCCCTCACAGATAATAGTATTGCGTTTAACAAGGATGACTTTTATATAAGAATCACTCCAAATGAAGATGAACGAATATTAACCATATCTGACACAGGAATCGGAATGTCAAAGGAGGAGCTTGATTCAAATCTTGGAATCATAGCAAAAAGCGGCTCCTTTGATTTCAAACAGAATAATGAAGCAAAGGACGGAGTAGAAATAATAGGTCAATTTGGCGTAGGTTTCTATTCTGCATTTATGGTTTCCGAAAAGGTTACGGTTATAAGCAAAAAATTGGGGTCTGATGATGCTTTCAAATGGGAATCCGAAGGAGTGGACGGATATACAGTCACATCTTGTGAAAAGGATGTGGCAGGAACCGACATAATATTGAAAATCAAGCAAAATTCAGAAAATGAAAATTATGATGAATTTCTTGATGTTTACAACATAAAATCTTTGGTAAAAAAATATTCCGATTTTATAAAATACCCCATTAAGATGATGATTAAAAAAAGTAAGCTTAAGGAAGGAACAGACGACGAATACGAGGAATATTTCGAAGATGAAACATTGAACAGCATGGTCCCCATCTGGAGGAAAAACAAAAGTGAGCTTAAAGAAGAGGATTATGAAAATTTCTACAGAGAAAAGCATTTCGGCTATGATAAGCCTTTGAAATATACCCATGTAAGCGCTGAGGGAGTAGTAAGCTACAACGCAATATTATATTTTCCCGCAAGACCGCCTTTTGATTTCTACACAAAGGAATTTGAAAGAGGTCTCGAGCTTTATTCCAACGGTGTTTTAATAATGAATAAATGCAGCGATTTGCTGCCCGATTATTTCGGTTTTGTACAGGGCTTGGTGGATTCGGCTGATTTTTCCCTAAATATTTCAAGGGAAGTTCTTCAGCATGACAGACAGCTCCAGTTTATTGCCAAGAAAATTAAAGAAAAAATTAAAAGTGAGCTTATGTCAATGCTAAAAGACGAAAGGGAAAACTATGAAACTTTCTTCCAAAACTTCGGCAGAACCTTAAAATACGGCTTGTACAGTGAATGGGGCTCCAACAAGGAAGTGCTTCAGGATTTAATAATGTTTTATTCGTCCCATGATAAAAAGTTAGCAACCCTCGATGAATATGTTTCGAGGATGAAGGAAGACCAAAAATATATTTATTATGCGGCGGGAGAAAGTGTTGATAAATTGTCAAAGCTTCCTCAGGCAGAGCTTATAGCCGACAAGGGATATGAAATTCTGTACTTCACAGATGAAATTGATGAATTTACAATTAAAGTTCTCTTGAATTACAAGGAAAAGGAATTTAAGAACATATCGAGCTCCGACCTTGATATTAAAACAGAGGAAGAGGACGGTGGCAACGAAGAAAATAAAGATTTATTTGACTTCATGAAGGAAGCATTGGACGGAAAAGTTAAAGAAGTAAGAGCTTCCAAAAGACTTAAAACCCATCCTGTATGCCTTGCAACCGAAGGAGAAGTATCAATAGAGATGGAAAAGGTATTAAATGCAATGCCGGACAACCCCGCAGACATACATGCCGAAAAAGTTTTGGAGATAAATACCAAGCATCAAATATTCGACAAATTGACGGATGCTTATGACACTGACAAGGAAAAACTTAAAAAACTTGCAAGAGTTTTGTACAATCAGGCTTTGCTTATAGAGGGGCTTACAATCGATGACCCCGTACAATATGCAAATGATGTGTATGAATTGATGTAGCGGAAGGGGGACACACCTCTGCTTTAAGGAAAGTCTCTGAGAGACAGAGGAATGTCCCCGTACTTGAAGGGGGACACACCTCTGCTTTAGGGAGAGTCTCTGAGAGACAGAGGAATGTCACCGTACTTGAAGGGGGACACCGAATGTCCCCGTTTTTTATTGAAAATATTCTTCTAATGTCAGTCCCGAGTCATATACCTTTTCAGCTAATTCCGTTCCTAAGTACCTTATATGCCAAGGCTCATACATGTAGCCCGTTATATCTTCTTTTTCCTTGGGATATCTTATTATGTAGCCAAAGCGGTGTGCATTTGCCGCAACCCATTTCCCTTCTTCCGTTTCTCCGAAGGATTCATCCAATCTATAGTTAACGGCTTCACAGGTAATATCCATTGCAAGACCTGTCTGATGCTCGCTTTGCCCCGGCTTGGCACTGAATTTGTCCGCCGCCGCCTGACCGTTGTTTTCAACGTATGATGAATATAGGGATGCTTGTGTATAGTATGACCTGTAGCCTGAACGGGCGTGCAGCTCATAACCTTCTTCTTCCTGCGCGGCTTTAAACAGCTCCTTCAAAGCCTCATAGGCAGTGCTCCTCATCTGATTGACCTCGGGATTTGAAAGTACTGTAGGCACATCGCTGAGCGTAACTAAGTCCTCGGGCACGTAGCTTTCGGGCAAATTTCTTTTTCTGTTAACAAGAACATCTGTCTTTTCGGGATTTTCTATTACAACACCTTGCTCCGGAGCTTCTACCACAGGCTCTTCTGCCCAAGGCTCTTCCTCCGGTTCTTCTTCATTCCCGCTTCCTGTTTCGAACTGTGTTTCTTCCTCTTCAACCGGTTCATTTTCAACATTATCATCATGGTCTTCTGTTGCGGGAGAAGGATCCTTATGTATTTTTTCTCTGATTAGCATTACTCCGAACAATATTAACAGCAAAGCGGTAATAATGATAATATTTCTTCTTATCTTCAGTCTTTTTTTTCTTTTCATCATAATCTCCTTATTCGTGGGCATTCCTTACCTATCGGGGTTAGGGCATCTCGCAGTCTCATTCACCAAAATATTTGCTCCTTTCGTCGCATATTTTGGGAATTCGTTGCGAATGACCTACCGCCATTTCTCAGAAAAAACACTCTGAGAAATGGGGTTAGGGCATCTCCACATTATTAACGCATCCTCCGCAGGCTTTGAATAATAATTCGGTCTTTTTCCTACGGAATAAAACCCAAACTTCTTATATAGGTTAATTGCGGGAATATTAGACGCTCTCACTTCGAGGGTCATGGAAGAAATTTCACTGCATCTGCATATTTCAACCATTTTATGTATGAGTCCGCTTGCTATTCCCTTATTTCTGCATTCAGGCAAAACAGCCACATTTGTGATGTGGCATTCATCAATTATCCTCCACATACCCATGTATCCCGCTATTTTTCCCGATTCCTCCGCACATTGATAATATGCGTTTTCATTTTTTAATTCATTTATAAATGATTCTTTAGACCAGGGCAGTGAAAAACAAATTTTTTCAATGCTGACAATTTGGTCTAAATCCTCAGGAAGCATTCCTCTGATGATAACCTCACCCATAGTCACCTCTTACTTTCTGTTTCTTTCCGCCTGAGACAATCTCAAATACTGTGGTTTAAAATCCCTTGCGCATATTGTATTCCCTTCAATCGCCCTCTTATGAGCAATCAATGCCAATGTGGATGCTTTGAGATAATTAAATATTTCCGGTGCAAAATCCACTTTTCTGTTTATGCCGCTTTCGATTTTTTCTCTGTAATTCACGGAACCATCTCCGTTAAATACGACCGGCTCCTCATACCCATTTACTATTTCAATGAGATCATCAATATTACAAGGGAACTGCTTCAATACCTCCCTGCATTCTCCGTCTGTCCACCTGTAAATACCGGTATATATTCTTCCGGCTTTAGCGTCCATAACAGGTACGATTAATTTATCCCGGTCATAAATGTTCGCCGCTAATGATTGAATTGTGGGAACACTTGCAATCTCAATATCCGCGGCAAAGGACATGCTTTTTGCAATTGCGGCTCCGATTCTTAATCCCGTATATGAGCCGGGACCTTCCGAAATGGCAATGATGTCAATATCATTGATTTTCAGCTCTAATTCCTTCATCAGATTTTCTATTAAGGGCATGAGTTTTTCCGAATGGGTTTTTTTATGACGCAATGTATATTCCCCTAAAATATTCTCTCCCTCGGATACCGCACAGGAAGCTGTTACGGATGCCGACTCAATTGACAGTATTTTCATAGTTCTTTAACTCCTTGATCAATTTTTCGTAAACCGTTCCTTTCCCCTTGATATTTATTTCCCTTTTATCATCATCGATTCTTTTAATTTCAATATTTATCCTTTCCTCAGGGAGTATTCCCTCTATTAAATCAGACCATTCTATCACTGTAACTCCCTCGGAATATATATATTCATCCCAGCCTAAATCATACATATCCTCTTCCGAGCCGATTCGATACACATCCATGTGATAAAACGGGAGCTTTCCGTTATATTCTTTAATAATGGTAAATGTGGGACTGACAATATATTCCTTTACGCCGAATTCCTTTGCTATAAACTGGGTCAATGCCGTCTTACCCACCCCTAAATCACCGTCGAGGCAGATTACGGTACCCTTTTCCATGGATTTTGCTATTATTTTCCCCAAACTTTCAGTATCCTTTAAATTATTAAGATTTATCTTCATATGTAATCCTTATATCTTTGTCTTTTTCTTACCTGTAACATTGCTATTATACCTTCACGGTTCTAAAAAATCAAGCAAAAACCCATTGAACAATATATGCATGCATGTTATAATGTTGCGAATATAATTTTTTAGAATGAATAACATAATTATATAAAATGTTCAAGGAGACCATAATGGAATATAACTTTAATCATATATATTTTATAGGAATAGGCGGAATAAGCATGAGTGCATTGGCGGAAATAATGCTTGAGGAAGGAATTAGGGTATCGGGCTCCGACAGAAGCTCCTCCCATATAATTAAAAAGCTTCAGGCTTCGGGAGCAACTATCCACATAGGGCATGACAGCAAAAACATAGGTAAGGATATCGACTTGGTTGTTTATACATCCGCGATTCCCGAAAGCAACCCGGAGCTTTTGAAAGCAAGGGAATTAAATATCAAAATTATGGGCAGAACGGAATTTCTCGGAGCCGTGATGGAAAACTATAATCATGCCATTTGCGTTTCGGGAACTCACGGCAAAACCACAACTACGGGAATGCTTGCTTCCGTATTAATCGAAACCGACTTAGCTCCCACCATCTTCCTCGGAGGAGAAATGGATTCCATGGGAGGAAACCTGCTCCATGGCTCCTGCGAGCTTTTGCTGACAGAAGCATGTGAATATAAGAGAAACTTTTTAAATTTAAACCCGTCCATGGAAATAATACTTAATATAGAAGAGGACCATCTCGATTATTATAAGGATTTAAAGGATATAGAAAGTGCATTTTCAGAATATGCCGAGAAATTGCCTCAGAATGGATATTTGATCGTCAATGAGGCACACAGAAACTTGTTTGAAAAGTTAGAATGCAAAGTTATAACCTTCGGTCTTGAAAATAATGCCGATTATTATGCTCAAAATATTAAGCTTACCCCAAAGCCTTCATATACACTTATGAAGGGAGGAGAAAGTATTGCACAAATCAGTTTAAATGTGTTCGGCGAGCATAATATTTTGAATTCCCTCGCCGCATGTGCAGCAGCTCTGTCCTTGGGAATTAAACCTGAAACTGTTGCAGCAGGACTGTCTGATTTTAAGGGGACTCACAGGAGATATGAATATAAGGGAAGCATAAACGGCGCGGCTGTTATTGACGATTATGCCCATCACCCGTCCGAAATGAGGGCTACATTAAAAACAGCACGTTCCTATACTCAGGGGAAAATAATTACAGTCTTTCAGCCTCACACATATACGCGAACCATAAAGCTTTTAGACGGATTTGCCCAGGCGCTGTCAATGTCCGATGAAGCAATTCTTCTCGATATTTATGCGGCAAGAGAAACAAATACGGGAGAAGTTCATTCAAAGGATATTGTGGACAAAATGAAAAGCTATTCAAAAGAAGCAATTTATGCGAAAAGCTTCTCGGATGCCTGCAGCATAGTTAAATCAATTGCAAAAAAAGGCGACACCATTATAACAATGGGCGCCGGAAATGTAAATGAAATAGCAGACTTGCTGCTCGAATAATTTAATGCCGTGTTAATTTTCCCTGCCGGTAAGATACCTTGCTAATTTAATCAGATGCTCAGCCCTATCCCCAAATATGCTCAGGCTTTCAATTGCTTCCGAGGTAAGGCTGTCAACATCTTTTTTTGCTTCCTCTATATTTTTAAATGTTAGATAGGTAATTTTATTGTTGGCGGCATCGCTTCCGATTGCCTTTCCCAATTTTTCCTTAGTGCTTACCACATCTAAAATATCATCTTCTATTTGAAATGCTATGCCTATTTTTTCGGCATATATTTCAAGAGCTTTTATTTCTTCCAAAGCAGATCCGGCTAAAATTGCTCCTGCCTTTATGCTGCTTTTAATGATGGCTCCGGTTTTTAATGAATACATATATTTTAAGTCTTCAATAGACGTAATGTTAGCCGCACCCTCCATATCCAAAACCTGTCCGCCTATCATGCCCTCCGTACCGGAGGATTCCGCAATTATCCTCAAAGCCTTTAAAGAATTTTCACTGTCTGAATTTACGGCAGCATCCAAACATATTTCAAAGGCTTTATTCAATAATGCATCTCCCGCCAATATTGCATTAGCCTCTCCGAATTTTTTATGATTGGACAGCTTGCCTCTCCTGTAATCGTCATTGTCCATTGCAGGCAAATCATCATGAATCAGCGAATATGTATGAATCATTTCCATGGCGCATGCATAGGGGAGAGCTTTATGTATATCATCTCTGAAAATTTCATAGGCACCTATTAAAAGTACCGGTCTCAATCTCTTGCCTCCGGATAAAAGGCTGTAATTCATCGCCTCATATATGATTTTTTGAGGGCTGTCCTTTTCAATAATCATTTTGCCGAGGTATTCGTCAACAATACCCGTTCTTTCTTCAAACCATATTTTAAATTTCATTATACTCTCTCCATTTTTCTGAGTGTTTTATTTTCATATCTCAACCATTATATCATATAAAAAAAATGTGTAAAAGTAAATATTAATAAAATTGGAACCCGATAAAATCAACACCCTCATATTATGCAATATATTAACATATATATAGTTTAGAGGATAACTCTTCACAAGCTTTAATTAGTAAATAATGAATTGACTAATATTTATCTGTAATATATAATATAGGTAATCATGTTAACGTTATCCGCGTTTGGTTATATATTACTCTTATGTATTTATTCTGCTTTCAGCAGTTAAATAAAGATAAATACAAAAATTAGGCATATGCCGAATTGTATTTATTAAATATTAGAAAAACAAATGGAGGGATTTTAATGAAAACGAGAAGGATATTATCATTACTTTTAGCCGTAATGATGGTTGTTACGCTTTTTGCAGGCTGTACAAGCCAGACAAATCAACCTGCACCGCCTGCACCGGAGGATGGTGAAGAATCGGAACAGGAAGAACAGCCACCTGCTGAGCAGCCAAAGGGGGATAAGATACTGAAATTCGGCGGTTCAGGCTGGGGCGGACTTTTTAACCCCGTAATGACTGACAACGTTTACGATTCATATGTTTGCGACCTGATTTTCGAGCATTTGGTTAACAACGACATAGAGGGAGAATTTATTCCCGAGCTTGCTGAATGGATTGTTTCCGAAGACCATCTCACTTACACCTTTACTTTGAAAGACGGCATTAAATTCGCGGACGGAACTCCTTTGACAACCGCAGACGTGGAATTTACATATAAAACCATAGCTCATCCCAAATACGACGGACCCAGAGCTTATGCCGTGTCCGACCTGGTAGGATATGAAGAATACCACGGCGGGGCAACCGATGTATTCGAGGGAATTAAAGTAATTGATGAAAAAACTATTTCCTTTATTTTCCCTGAAGGCTCTGCGGCACCCGCAAATATTCAATGCTTCGTTTACGGTATCATGCCCAAGCATTATTATGAATTTGAAAACTGGGAAGATTTCTTAGCGCTGAACGAAGATCCTTTAGGCTCCGGCGTACTGGTATTTGACAGCTGGGCTCCGAAGGAATTTATTAAATTAATGAAAAATGAAAATTATTGGGACCCAGCCAACGCTCTTAAGTTTGACGGTATTTTAATGAGCGAGGTTCCCGATGAATCCATTCTTTCGGCTCTCCAGACAAACCAGATAGATCTTGCTCAGATATCCTCCAGCGCCGATAATTTAGAGGCGGCGGAAGCTATGGATAATATCCATCTTTTCAACTATCTCGGAAACGGATACACATTTATGTGCTTCAACTGCATACGACCTCAGTTAGAGGATGTAAGGGTAAGGCAGGCATTGATATATGCGCTTGACAGGGAATCATTCATAGAGGCACAGTACGGCGCGGGACTTGCCGAGGTAGGCATGGCTCCTATATCTCCTTCATCATGGGCATTCCCGGACGCTTCGGAATTAAATCCCTATTCATTCGATATGGAAAAGGCGGCAAAGCTGATGGATGAAGCAGGCTGGAAGATGGAATCCGACAAATTCAGATATAAAGACGGTCAGAAAATGCATATTAAATGGTTGGTATACACGGATGCTTCGTGGCCGGCAACATTAGCCGGAATGGCAGCCGACACATGGAAGCAGTTAGGTGTAGACCTCGAAATAGAATTGATGGACTTTGAAACGGTTGCAGACCGTACGATGGATGCGGAAGTGGGAGAAAAGGATTTTGACATCTATACAATGGGCTTCTCATTGGATATAGACCCTGACCCCACGGGAGCATTGTTTGATGATAACGCTTATGTAAAGGGCGGATTTAACGCATCGGGATATAAGAATGCGGAAGCCATGGAATTGGTAGCAAGAGGCAAGGCTGAATTCGACCAGGAAAAACGCGCCGTAATTTACAAGGAATGGGCAAAAATAATGAATCAAGAAATACCTCATACCATCGTTGCATACAGAAAGGAAATATTCGGCTGCAGCAACAGAGTTAAAGGCATGGAAATAGACACAAACAAGACATTTGTTCAAAGTATCAGAGAAGTTAGTATTGAATAAAGAATAGATATACTTGCGGGAGGGTACAGCCCTCCCATTATATTCACGAGAGACAACGCCCGCAGTGCATAATTTAATGAAAGAGGTGGTCATAATGAAAAACTACATTATAAGGCGTATAATTCAAATGATTCCTGTTTTCTTGGGAATTTTATTTATATTATTCTTTATTCTTGAACAAGCCCCGGGTACTCCTGTTTCCAACATGATGGATCCTAAGATGACTCCTGCGCAAAAGGCGGAGCTTGCTCAAAAATTAGGCTTGGACATTCCATGGTATAAAAGATTTATAAACTGGATTGGTGAAGCTTTAAAGGGAAATTTAGGATATTCCATCAAGCATAAAAAACCCGTGACTCAGGTTATAGGCGACTATGCAGGCGCCACCCTGCTTTTGGCACTGATATCCCTTGTTATTTCAATTCTCATAGGCATACCTGCCGGAGTAATAAGCGCAACAAAGCAGTACACTGTTGCGGACAATATGCTCACGGTCATATCCTTCATTGGCATAAGTATTCCGTCATTTTTCTTCGGGCTGCTCCTGCTGAAATTTTTTGCGGTTGATATACAAATATTCCCTTTGTTCGGACTGCGTGACCCCCTGTTGATGTCCACCAATCAATTTGATAAAATAAAGGACATGGCATGGCACCTTGTTTTGCCCAGCATAGTTTTAGGTCTCAACTCTACCGCAAGCTTCATGCGGTACACCCGCTCAAGCATGCTTGAGGTAATCAAGCAGGATTATATAAGGACGGCAAGAGCAAAGGGCTTAAAGGAGAAGACCGTCATATACAGACATGCATTCAGAAATGCGGTAATACCTATAATAACCCTCCTCGGCTTCTGGATACCGGGCTTATTGTCAGGCGCCGTTGTAACGGAAACAATTTTTGCCCTTCCCGGGCTCGGAAAAATATCCGTTGAAGCCACATTGACAAGAAATTATCCCCTTATTCTCGGAATAAACGCGATGCTTGCAGTACTTACATTAATAGGCGCATTAGTTGCGGACTTATTGTATGCCATTGCGGATCCAAGAATCAGATATGATTGAAGAGGTGTGCCATGACTAAAAGTGAAACTAAAAATACAGCCAAGGTTTATAAGAATCAATCATATTGGGGAGAAGTTCTGTTGAGACTCCGCAAAAATAAGATGGCTATGCTAAGTTTGTATCTGCTTATAATAATTATTTTACTCTGTGCTGTAATTCCTATGATATCGCCATATTCAATAGAAACGACGAACATGAAAAATAGGGAACAGAAACCCAATTCAGAGCATTTGCTCGGCACGGACAAAATAGGCAGGGACTTGTTTGTAAGACTTTTTTATGCTGGAAGAATTTCATTGGGACTTGCCCTTGCTGTGGTCTTTTTCGAATGCTTAATCGGTGTTATCTTGGGCAGCTTATCGGGATTTTACGGCGGAATAATAGATGCCGTAATAATGCGTTTGGCTGAAATATTTTTGTCCTTCCCCTTTATGATGTTCTGCATTACAGTTGTTGCAGTATTCGGAAACAGCATACCCACTCTGATATTTGTATTGGCGTTGTTAAGTTGGCCAAGTATTGCAAGAATTGTAAGAGGGCAAATATTGACCCTTCGGGAAATGGAGTATATGGAGGCATGCGAGGCCTTGGGAATAAGCGATGCAAGGAGAATTTTCAAGCATCTGCTCCCCAATGTTTTGGCATATGTAATAGTTTATGCAACTCTTGGAATGGCAAATGTTATTTTAACGGAAACATCCCTCAGCTTTTTAGGACTTGGAGTTTCTCCTCCTACTCCCACCTGGGGCAACATGATACAGGAAGCGAGAAATATGCTTATTATTCAGCATAAGTGGTGGTATTGGATACCTCCTGGAATTTGTATATTTATTTCCGTTATGTGCTTTAATATATTGGGCGACGGCATGCGCGACGCAATAGACCCTAAGATGAAGAGGTAGACAATATGGGTAAAAAATTGCTTGAAGTTGAAAATTTAAAAACATATTTTTATTCCGACAGGGGCATTGTCAAGGCAGTGGATGATGTTAGCTTTTATGTTAATGAAGGAGAAACCTTGGGAATCGTAGGTGAATCCGGATGCGGCAAAAGTATTACCTGCATGTCTCTGGTTCGTCTTGTGGAAACTCCTCCGGGAAAATATGTTGGCGGAGAAATTATTTTTAACGGTGAGGATATGCTTAAGGTTTCTGAAGCAAGGCTGAGACAAATAAGAGGCAATGATATATCTTTTATTTTTCAGGAACCTATGACATCACTTAACCCCATTTTTAAAATCGGTAAGCAAATAAGCGAAGCCTTAATGCTGCATCGTGGAATGTCAAAAACAGAAGCCTACAAGGAAAGTATACGAATGTTGGAGCTTGTTAAGATACCGAATCCCGAAAGAGTAGTCGATGATTACCCCTTTGCTCTGTCGGGAGGTATGAGACAAAGAGCAATGATTGCCATGGCACTTGCCTGCGAGCCCATGCTCTTGGTTGCCGACGAGCCTACCACAGCTTTGGATGTTACCATTCAGGCACAGGTTTTGGACTTAATGAACGAGCTTAAGAAAAAAATTAATGCATCGATAATTTTTATAACTCACGACTTGGGTGTTATATCGGAAATGAGCGACCGTGTTATGGTTATGTATGCGGGAAAGGTGGTTGAGGTAGCCTCGGTATTCGACATTTTCAAAAATCCCAAGCACCCATATACCGTGGGACTCATAGGCTCAAAGCCGGATATGACAACGGAAAGCACAAGGCTTCACGTAATACCGGGCAATGTTCCGGACTTGAACAATCTCCCTGAAGGATGCCCCTTCAGCCCGAGATGCCACAAGGTTATGGATGTGTGCAGAAAGGAATTTCCCGAGGAAAAAATATTGGAAGACGGACACAGGATATCCTGCTGGCTGTACAATGATGGAAGGAAGGAAGTACAATGAGTGCCCAAGGCGAATATTTAATAACGGTCAAGGATTTAAAAAAGTATTTCCCCATAAAAGCAGGTGTTATTAAACGAGCCGTAGGAAATGTTAAGGCTGTGGACGGAGTTTCGTTTAATATTAAAAAAGGGCAGGTATTAGGTATAGTAGGGGAATCGGGATGCGGCAAATCCACCTTGGGGAGAACGATTTTAAGGCTGCTTAAGCCCACAGAAGGCAAAGTCTCCTATGAGGGCAAGGATGTATTTGCCATGAACCAGCAAGAAATGAACAAAATGCGGACTAAAATGCAGATTATATTTCAAGACCCTTATTCCTCGTTAAACCCGAGGCTTCCCGTGTATGAAATTGTTGGAGAGGCAATGCTTCAGCATAAAATAGTAAAAACCAAAAGAGAAATGAAGGAAAAGGCTATTGAAGTTATAGGTAAATGCGGGTTGTTCCCGGAGCAGGCAGACCGTTACCCTCATCAATTCTCCGGCGGACAGCGTCAGCGTATTTGTATTGCAAGAGCCTTGGCGGTAAACCCTGATTTTGTTGTTTGTGACGAGGCTGTTTCCGCATTGGATGTTTCCATACAGTCCCAAATTATAAATCTTTTAAAGGATGCACAGGAAGATTTCGGACTCACTTATATGTTTATATCTCATGACCTGTCGGTTGTTAAATTCATAAGCGACGAGGTTGCGGTAATGTATTTAGGCCAGATAGTGGAAAAGGGTCTTAAGAAACAAATATTTTCGAATCCCCTGCATCCGTATACGGAAGCATTGTTGTCGGCTGCTCCTTCTTTTGACCCCACACTTCGCCAAAACGAGAAAAGAATAATACTTCAGGGAGATATTCCGTCACCGGCAAATCCCCCCAAAGGGTGCCGCTTCCATACGAGATGCCCTTATGTGCATGACGTATGCAGGGAAGAAATACCTGAATACAGAGAAATCAAAACCGGACATTTTGCGATGTGCCATAAAGTAAACGGGGTTTTTTAAATGTTTTTCGGAAAAAATAGAGTTGAAGAAGATTTGCAAAGAATTCGTGAAGCAAATCTTCCCAAAGAAGAATTAAATGACACAAATGAACACAATGATGACCTAAATCTTGAAAAAGGTGATATTCTTGCGATGATATTGGCAATAATGTCTTTAATATTGCCGTATATATTGGCATTTTTGGGCATTATGGGAATTGTAATATTGCTTATGAGATTATATCTGAGGTGAAATGAAAAATCGGGATTTCTCCCGATTTTCTCATTTTGCCGCTAATTATATTCTTACAACGTTAGCTGCTTGGTCTCCTCTGTTTCCTTGAGTAACGTCAAAACTTACTTTTTGACCTTCTT
>ENA-UOOK01004240-UOOK01004240.1-fermentation-metagenome-genome-assembly--contig:-NODE-4240-length-15579-cov-33.093211_pt1 | contig 15579 bp, 7 predicted proteins | sample MGYA00245777_ERZ724023 | MGnify/ENA primary metagenome ERZ724023 (study PRJEB28704, sample SAMN03018312) | fermentation metagenome | biome: anthropogenic terrestrial biome; feature: soil; material...
TCCTTGCAAAAGGAGTTCTTGTTTTAACAGGGCTATTTCTTTTAGGTTTTTTAGGGTGGACGGTATACAAAGGTATTAAGTTTCGACCATACAAGGTAAGAGTTACGAATGTGACCGATAGTGCATTTACAGTATCTTGGGTTACAGATTCTCCTATGCCTGGTATTGTTTACTATGGAGAGAAGGATACCTTTTTACCAGGTCCATTGGCGTGGTTAGGTAAGAAGAAGGCAGTAGATGACAGGGATTTTTCAAATACTCAGGGAGAGTGTATTAGTAAGTTTAATAAGGAAGCATCAAAGAACAAAGATGAGAATTTTACAGTAGATGCTAGTGGATTTAATTGTAATGATATTAAGGTATGGAAGTATGGTAAATACTATACACATCATATAACTGTACAGAATTTAGATGCGCAGAAGGAATATTTTTTTAGGGTAGGAGATGGGGTATTAAGTTACTCTAAGGGGAAAACAGATGGTGTAGTGTATGTTGAGAGAGAGATACCGGAGATAGATAGCTTCAAGCAAAAGACATTACCAGTAATTACAAAGGTAGAAGCTCCTAATCCTGCATATGGGACATCTTACAATATCTACTACAGAGATGATGGTACTATGGGTGAGAAGAAGAATTTTGATTCTATTGTTTTTCTAAATACATATAAAGATGGAAAGAGTATCCCAACAATGTCCTCAGTTTGTAATTCTGATGGAGGGTGGAGTATAGATCTATCAAATCTTAGAGATGAGAAGGGGGAACCTATTGGGATAGATGGAACAGCTCTAGAATTTATTCCGCAATCTGAAAACTCAACCCCAGGGGCGACAGGTACATCACTTTACGAAGATACAGACTTCCCACTTAATCTTGTTGCTAATGGGGAGGAGTTTTGGAATGAAAATTCCAACAAAGAGAGGGCTAATCAAGATAGCGAAATAATTAATCAGGTTCTTGGAGTTTTTACATTCGTTGTAAAAGCAGCGCCAATTAATAACCTGAAAATTGGTACAGGTTCTGCTGGCTGGGGTGCAACCTGTAATCATCCCAATGGTTGTACTTGTCCAAATAGTGCTTGGGTTGACGACGGTGTCCCTTGCCCCCAGGCTCCCGCTTCTAAGAGTTATTCTCTGAAATGTTATAATAGAAAGTCTTGTACACTAAAGACGCTTACGGTCACATCTCCAAACACCACTTGTGAGAAGCTCACAGGGCTTGTTACCTCTCAGTCCTCGTGTGACGCTGCACAGTTGCCAAAAGAAGACCCAGCTAACAAAACTTGTTATAACGGTTGGGGAGGGAAACATTCTGTGACAAAGGAGGTTGTTAGGGGAGGATGCTCAGGATCAATGGCAAGTTGCTATGTAAAGTATGTCTCAAACGGTCAATTGTGTGGTTATTCGCCAGCAAGTGGCTTAGAGTGTGGTAGTGTCCACTGCGGGGATACTCCTCCTAAAGAATTGAATGATTGTGATACGAATTGTAATAGTTTAGGTGGATGTATATGTCAAAGTGGGTGCCGAACAACAGGCACTGTGGTGAAAGGGAAAACATGCGGAGGAGATCCAAAAGAGGGATGGGATGATTTGGTCGACTGCTTCCAATATTCAGATGCATGTAAAAAAATGCCGAATCAAGTTAAAAGATCTCAATGTTCATTTTCTAATCAAACTACTTGCTTGAAAATTTTAGCAGATACAATTGACTACTCAAATGGGGAAAAATGTTATCAAATTGATCCGAAATCGAATTCATGTAAGTTCCATTCTGAAAGAGAAAAGGGGAAGTTGTGTCCTGTAGGAACCTATGACACTTTCAACAAATGTGATGCAGAAATTGAGAAAAATTATGGCTCTAATTGCTATTATATCAATTACAAAGAAAGTGGTGAACCAGAGAACTGTGGCTCATCAAAAAGGGTAACAGGGATGACATGTTCTGCGCAAGGTCTTTATTCAACTCTAGATGGTTGTGAAGCCGTCTTAAAGCAAAAGGCGAGGAGTTGGTCAGATTCACAATGTTATGCTGTTAAGGTTTCTGGAAGCACTCGCTCGTGTGTAAAAACTAATTGTGAAGAATCCACCGCCTTCCAAAGTTATCAGAATTGTAACAACTCTCTTGCAGCTAATGGAAATGAATGTTATTGGTTCTCGCCATCAAGCAATAAGTGCTATAAAATAGATTGTGCTGTAAGATCCGATTATAGAGAACCTACCTGTGGAGGGAGGGAAGGATTCTGGGAATTTGATCCGAATAACACGCAGAAATCATGCTATCAAATTCCTTGGAATAAATACACGGGAACCTATTACATTTCAAACACATTTGATAATTGCGAATATAGGAGAAAGCTTACAAATGATACTAAGGCAACAGCAGCTTCCTCTATTACTGCCATCCAAGTTAATAAACCAACTAATACTGAAAAGCCCATCTCCCTACAAAAAATGTCTAATGGAGGGCAACTTGGGATTTGCAACGGACGAATTCAGCCGAAATCGGAAGATTGTGCGGGGAATGCTTGGCAAAATCCTCAAGATATAAAAAATATTGAGAACCTTCCCAAGATTATAAATTGTTTAGATACTAAAACGGGAGAGGTAAGTTCTTATCAAGTTGGGAATTCTCTTTATACATCGTGTCCTGGTGACAAAGAAAAGCAATTGGATGCTGTCACTCTATGGAATAATAATTTCCAGAAAGTGGATGATTATTATTGCTGTTCTATTGCAACTCCAGCTCCGGGTAGTACATTTATCCCTTCTACTCCTCAAAAGACTTGTGACACAAAAAATATAGTGTCCTGGAATAATTGCTTTCATATGGATATGGGAAATCCAAATTCTTCTTTAACAAAGCAATTTGTTGGTCAAATATTTGCCAATGAGGTTGTAAATGACAAAGGTAACGGTATTTTCTATTTCCCTAATTCTGGAATGTTTGAATTAGAAACACAAAACAATTTGAAAATGGAGCTTTTAGTCAATCAAAAAACACCGTATTTCTTCTATATTGAAAGAAATGGGGTTTCTGGTTACCAACCTCCCAAAAATGAACAGAAGATTGAGTTGTCCGAAGACTTAATATATAGTGAAACTGGTTTTGTGATATCACTCTCCCAGACTGCTTCCACCCAAAATATTTCTTTAAAACAAGGAATTAATATTATTTCTTTCAATTTCCATCCATCTCAAGGTAAGGAAAGTAAGAGTTTAACCTCCTCAGACTTTTTGCTGTTGGCAAATGCTGTTGACAGGAATATCTCTAGAATTTCCTACTTTGCCGCTGGTCAATGGAATGGTGGTACCTCGTATGATTTTGAGAATAATGAAACAAAGGGTGTTCCATTTGATTTAGTTTTTGGTAAAGGATATGTAGTAGTTGCTGAGCAAGATTGTACAATCTCAATCCCAGGCTACAATATAGAAAGTCCAGTGCCAATAGCCCTTTCTTCAGGTTGGAACCTAGTCGGAGTCCATGGATACAGTACAGCATATACAGCTAAGACCTTCATAGAGAGTATCAATATCATAGAGGGATTGAAAGCTAACAATGTAACCTGGTGGCCTACCTCAAGAGGCATGTATCAGGGATATCAATTACAGAATGGTCAAGAATATGGCCAAGACTTTCCAATAAGTCCAATCAATGGGTACTTTGTAAGAATAGCTGAATTCACTCCAAAGGAAGACACATGTAAGTCATTGATCTGGAATCCATCTGGTGAAATGAATGGAGAGTGTGGTTCAAACAATTAAGTTAACAGTTAAATCATATGGAAACAATACCTCCAATATACTGGATGATAGTTGTGGGTATACTCACAGCACTTCTAGCCTTCATCCTTTATGAAATTGGCATGTTCGTAAAAGAATCTAGATTAACATTAAAAAATGTAGAGGGTATAACATCGGACACGAAATCAGTTGTATCTACTGTGAAAACAACAGTAGAAGAGGTAAATGACACAATCATTCAGCCAATTAAAGGAATAGGAACAACAATCTCTGCAGTAAACGGTTTTGTTGCTGGATTAAAAGGGGAACAAACAACAAAACAGAGCTAATTCTAAAGTATAATTGTATTGTAATAATCGAATATTCTCGGTATCATATTTTTAATGAAGATAGCTCAACTACCTCAAAGAAAAAGAAAACAAAACATCATTTTACTAATCCTAATACTTGGTCTCCCACTTGTCCTTTTTGCTGCTTACCAAGTTGTACAGATAGTATCAAAAGCATCGGCTGATATTGATCCTAAAAGTGTTGTCATAAGCAACCTAACAACAAATATGATTACTGTCTCATGGACAACAGATAGTAAAACAATTGGAAGTATAATCCCTTTGGAAAATGGAAAGGAAAAAACAGAAATAAAAGATGCAAGAGATAGAGACAAAAGAAACACCCACTATGTAGAAATGACGGATTTAGAACCGAATACAGAGTATAGCTTTAAGATAAAATCAGATAGTAAAAAATATACTTCAAGTGAGGGAAAAGATTTAAAATTTAAAACACCTCCTGTTTCTGCAACTCTTCCTTCTGTGAATCCAGTTAGTGGAGAAATACCAAGCGCTTCAGATGATGACATTTTAATATATGTGCTCTTAAGTGATAACTCAACATTTCCTGTTTCAGCGACATTGGCAAGTAGTAAAACTTGGTATACAGACCTCTCCGCACTCCTTAAAGTAAGTGACAAATCAAGAGTTTCTGTATCTGATGGAACAGGATTAACACTTCTTGCAACAGATGGGAAGGGAAATGGTGCGATTTTAACTGGTACGTATTCGAGTCTCTTTGATAGTAGTGGCGCATTGAAGGAAACAAATAAAATAGAGCTTGTTGAGTTGACTGATATATATGGAAAAATTCCAAATGAGGCGAAATTAAATACAGCATCCGAAGAACCAGAGGAGCCAGAAGAACCAGAGGAACCGGAAGAACCAGAGGAACCGGAAGAACCAGTAATACCAGAAGAGCCGGAGGAAGAAGAGGAGTTTGGAGATAGGCAGTACAGAATAGTACAACAATTGAAATGGGAAGAGTTAGTTATCAGTAGTCGTACATCTTCAAACAGTGGGCCGTCGACTGTGAGGATAACGAATCTTACAGATGCGGGATTTACTGTACTTTGGATATCCCAAAATAAAGAAAAGGGATATGTAAAATATGGTACATCCTCCTCAGAATTGGAAAATACTGCCCATGATCAAAGAGACAATCAGCTCTCACCGACAGGCACCTTCTATGTCCATAGCGTAAGGTTAGAGAGACTTCAAAAGGAGACAAAGTATTACTTTGAAATAGTCTCTGGGGAGGATACATACAACAATAATGAAAACAAATATTCCGCGACAACACTCTCCATAGTTGACAACGCTCCTGCTTCTGTTTCAATAGTTGGAGAAGTCTCAAATCCTCCTAGCCATGGAGAGGTTGTAGTAATTGGGAGTATTACTGATGAGGATGAAACAGGCTCTTTAGATACGACGTATGAAGTATCTACTATAACAGATGAAGGGGGGAGTTGGACAATGTCTATTGCTGACATGAGATATCCAGACTCAAATGAATATTTCGAATATACAGATGGAGACACATTACTTTTAGAGCCATATACAACTGTAGAATCTAAAAAGCAGGAGGAACAAGTAGAAGGCATAGACCAAAGAGATATTGTGCTAGAAATTGTACCAACAAATCCTGAAGATACTTTAGTTCAAAAAGTATCTCAACTAACTGATTACGGTTTAACAAACGATCCCTCAAAAGTAATTAAAACTTCAGGTGGGAATACTCCGCAGACAGGGATATTTGATAGCTTCTTAGGTATAATACTAATAGCCCTGTCTCTCTTACTGTCGGGTATTGGAATAACAGTATTTTCTAAGAAAAGAGTTGATAAAGGTGATAAAATGTCAAATAACCTATGAAAAGAAGGAAAACAAATATAAAACCAATGTTCTTGCTTGTTCTTCTTGCTGTATTTTCTTTCTTTGTAATTAATAAAACAGAGGGAATAGATTGGGAAGGTAAGAAGCAGAAACTGTATGAAAGCACACCTGCCGAGTGTACAACTTGCAAGACAGGGGAGGGGATAAAAGAAATAATTGATAACGACTCTTCAATAAACTATGTTCTTCTTGATAGCTCACAGGCCATTGATGTAACAGAGGAATTTACAGGATCTGTTGAGGGAATAAGGGATTTTGGTTGTAGGGGGTTAGATCCAGCAAACTTTCTTTCCTCAAAAAGATATGTTTGCTCAACTTCGGGGGGAGGGGGAATAGACTTCTCTGAAGGAAATGCAAGCTCCGGTGGGCAGGGTGTGTTGGTAAAAAAGAATTCAAAAATTAAAATCACTAAAGTCACTTTCCCTCTAGCACTATGGCTTGGGCAGTATACATACGTTGATAGTAACAAGCAGATTAGAAAAGATTCTCCTGATTACCGATCAAACGGACAGCAATTAGATCCTGAAATTGTCTCAAGGAGTCTTTCTCCTCAGGAAGCAACTCAATTTAATGATGAAATTTCGGGTACAGAAAAAGAGCCGTTTGTTGTTAAGGGGAAAGTGAAAATGGACACAGGACAGGTTGAGAATTTAGAGCAGGCAGAGGGCGAATATCAAGTTGAGAATGCTCCACACGAGCCGGGCTGTATACTAAATGGGAAGCCCTGCGATCCTAAATTGGCTGTCTCTGACTACAATGTCGGGAAATCAAATTACATTGCTTCAAATGAGAAATATGGTGGTTATATGTTAGATCAAGCCCCAGGAGGAGACAAAAAACCAGATTCTGCTTCTGAGGAGTGTTTAGTAGAAGGTCAAGATTATAAAGAGTTAAAGAATGGTGTGGTTACAACTTGTGTAAATGTTCCAGCCATTATTGCCGGTTGGTTTATGGAAACTTTTGGTTTGTCACAATGGGAAAAATGTACCATAGGGGAAGAGATTCAGACAACAGATCCCAAAACAGGAAAACCTATTACAATAAATCAGAAATCAGGAGAGTGTGTAGATCCAAAGACACTCGGAATTAAAATGACACCGATTTTCGGGGATCCCGATGTTTGTGAAGATGAACTATGCGCAAATGCATATTTATCACAATCATACAAAGAGACACTTGCTCCTTCTGAGTCAAAGGGTGTTACAGTCTCGGGAAGTCCAAAAACTTCAACTATGTTCTTTGTTGCAACAGAGTGTGCCTTGCAAATTGATGGGAAAAATGTCCCTGTCTTGTGTCTTTGGGATGCTTCCCCTATACTTTTAAACTACAAACTACAAGAGAAGGATAAGGCACCTAATCAAGAAGATTTCCCGAAGAGTTTTACATACTATTGGGGAAATGTAAGTCAGTCCATGAAGATTTCTTCAAAAGTTTATAGAGTAGATTAGTTAAATTATTAAAATAATATAATGAAAAGATTTGGTTTGTTTCTTCTATTAAGCCTCTTATTCTCATCGGTACTTCTCCCTAGAGTTGTACTGGCACAGGAAGGAATGACAGATGAAGACCGAATAGACCCTGCCGGATTTTATTCAACACCCTCAGAGGTTTCAGATACCTTAAACGAGAATACTACAGGAGCTCAAAATGTAGAAAAGGCAGCAATCAAAGGATTAACAGGGCATGGTTTAGCCATCTTGCAGAGTGCATATCCCTGCCTATTTCAGAATTGTGAAGAAATCGAGGATGAGCAAGCAAGAAAGGGTTTTGGAGGTGTAATAGAAGAACAGGTTGTTGCAATGCTTGATAGGCAACCCACTGTAAATGTTGTTGCTCACCTAGCTGAAGAGTGGGTTCCTGGATACAAAGATACAAACTCTGTTTATGCAAATGGGGTCGACGACCTAAAAGAGGCAAAAATAGTTGACCTTTGGTCATTTACTAGGAATCTTGCTTATGCTTTCTATGTTGTAATAATGATTGTAATTGGTTTTATGATAATGTTTAGAAACAAGATTGGAGGGCAGGTAATGGTTACACTAGGAAATTCTATTCCCAAAATAGTAATTTCACTCGTTCTAGTAACGTTTAGTTTCGCAATCATAGGTATTATCATTGATATCGGAGGAATTCTAAGAAATGTAATTTCGAATCTCTATTACCCTGATAATTCAGAGTTAGCAATAAATGTACATAATCCTTTTCAATTACTTGGAGGATTTTGGGGAAAGAATTTAATCGAACCTCTTGCAGGTTTTCTCCCTGAAGGCAACTTAAATTTAATTGGTTGGGTAGGGCATATCCTCAAAAACTTGGGGCAAACCATTCTTAATTTAGTACTTAATATTTTGGCTACTGGTTTTGTTCTCTTTGGAGCGATAAAACTTTGGATTATGTTGGTTAAAACATATTTCTCTTTAATAATAAATGTTGTTACAGCACCTTTGACAATCGCTATGGGATCTTTGCCAGGAAATGATTCTTCTTTAACGAATACTTTCAAATCAGCTGCAAGGAATGTTTTGGTCTTTCCAGTTGCCTTTGCAATTGTCAATCTCCCATATGTTTTAGATAATGCAGGGGTTTCTTTGAAATTCCCGGAAAGCTTGGTTGGGGTTGACACGACAAGTGGAACTTTCCTCCCGACATTGATATTAGGTCTTGCGAAAGTTCTTGCAATATTTACTGCTGCCACAGCACCGGAGATTGTCAAATCAATAATTCCAGCCACAGCATCTAAATCAGGAGTAGACTCTGCAGGTGCGATCAAAGGTGCTTTGTCAAAAGTTCCTTTGTTAGGAGGAATGTTTAAATAGTGATTATTTGTAACTAATTAAGTCAAATGCCAAAAAAGAAGCAATACGAAGATGCTATGAGTTCGGTATTTGACTTCATATTTACCGAATCAAAAAAGCCAATTAACAAACAGAAACCTGTAAAGGTTACAGGTGTTGATGGCACCTATGAATATGCTGATGCCATAGCTGCAGTTTTGGAGAACCCTGGAAAGTTTGTAAACAAAACAACCGTTGATGCTTTTAATGACTTAGTCAATCCAGAGATTGCTACAGTAGATTTAGGCCCTGGAGAAAAGGCAAAATTCTCTCTTCTAAATGTGAAAAGTGTACTTGAAAACGACATGGGTTTTGTTGATAAGGCGTTTACGAGATTAGAAACGGATCGAAAATTGGGAAAATTGGCATGGGCAGGAGAGCAACTATCTGGGATTGTGGCAATGACATGGGCAAAAAAATATGGATTAGATTTCGAAACTCAGAATGCACTTTTTAACATGGGTTCTCAAGATGTTCTACTAGATAAAAGACAGGCAGAGAAGGAGAAAAAGCTCCCCGCACAGGCAACAAATGCCTATTATCTTGAGAAAGTAGTCAAAGGTGAGTTCGGAGATTATCGTAATATCCCCGAGAGTGTATTTAAACGATCATTTGGAGATGAAAAAGGAGGACAGGTATATTCGGAATTACAAAAAGCTTTCAAGTTGTATGACGAGAAGGTAAGAGATAGAGCAAGTGCCGAAGATATCTCCAAAAGTATTAGCGATCTTGGGAAGAAAAACTATCAGACTCTTTATCCTGTATTTGAAAGCCATAACATGGCAATGAAAGAAGCCAAAGCAAGAGCAGAAGGAAAGGAAGAATTAGCTAATAAATATAAAAGTGCACAAATTGGAGTAGACTTATTTGCTCAAAAGACCCTGCGAGATAAATATATTTTAAAAAAGAAAGATGAACTTGATACATACAGCGAGCAATTAAAAGCTTTGCTTAAATCGAAATCTCCCACTAGGAATCAGGATATTAAATTTGTTAGAACAAAAATTAAGGATTTAAACAAGGAGTTAGGTCTTTTTAAGCTACAAGAAAGAGCCAATAAGCTTGGGAAAATTGATGGTATGATTTCGTCTGTTAAGGGGGTTTGGGAGTACACTGCAGGTGGGCAACTTGTTCCGGCAATACTAACTGGAGATTTCTTTGATGATCGAAAAAACTCAGCCTTTCATAATCGTTTGCAGCCGACGGAGAAAGCAAAGGGACTTTCTGGTGTAGAGTTTAAAGCACCTAAGAAGGGGAATTCCGTCTTGGAGGATAACTATTATCAAATGATGACAGACATGTACTATTTAACTCCTGCCGCATGGGTCAAAACTCTTTACACGGGAGAAGGATTCGCATACGGTGCTTTTAAGTCTAAACAAAAGTTATTGAAGTTATTAGATAAAAAGGGTTTAAAAGAAGCAGTTAAAATAGAGGATTTGCTTGGGGCCGATGGACAAGAATATATTGATTATTTGACTCAGATTTTAGATCAGAAGGATTTTAATGCAATTTCAAAATTTGTAAAGAATAATAAGAGGTTGGAGAATTTGGCAAAAAGATTTAGTTTTTTGTCAAGAAAAAGGGATGAATTCTCACAAAAATGGCTCAAGGGGAAGATTCCAACCAGAATTGCAGAACAGGTAAAGGGACTTCGAAATAAAGTTGGTGGATGGCTGCTAAAGAAGATGAAAGATGGCCCAGGAGCAAAATTGATTAAGGATTGGATGGCTAATGGTGCATTTAAGGTATTGATTATGGGGATAAAGACATCTGTTAAGGCCTATCTAGCAGCTTTGACAGGTGGGACAAGTAAGCTTCTTGATTTTTTAGTTGATGTTGTAATAGATTTTGCAATAAAGATTGGGACTAAAATTGCAAAGCCGATTGTAAAATTATATTTCTCATTGATAATTATAAGCGTATTAACAATTATAGGGTTGTTGGTTTTAGGGCCATCATTAATTGCAACTTTTGCAAGTAGTCAGTACCGACACGTAGCACCCAATGAGGTTGTTCTGGGACAGACAGACTATAAAGTTCCCAAAGACGGAGGTGATGGAGGAGGTGGTACTCCATTTAATGGAGAACCTTTGCCAGATGGAGTTTCATGCTTGATGGGTTCCTCTCAACAGTATGATTGTACCCAAGGTGCTGGTGCTTCATTTAGTCATGGGGCTTTACCGAATGCTATCGATATAGGGTATGTGGGTTACTTCTATGCACCATCTTTCTGCGGAGATGGGAATTGTGAAATTATTGAGAATGGAGACTATCCTTACTGTAATGGATATGCTGGAGGTCAGGTCGTCTTTGATGCTGAATATGGTGGTCACACTTACAGATTCAAACTTGTTCATGTTCAAATGGATCCAGGACTATCTGTAGGAGACGAATTGGGGGCAGGGCAAATAGTTGCTAGAATAATGGATCATTCAGAGACCGGCTCTGCCTGCTCAACGGGTACTCACCTCCACTTGGAAATGTGGTACGATGGAGCAGCTGTTGATCCCCTCTCAATAATGTCAGAGGATTCTGGAGGTGGAGGATTTGGGTGTAGTTTTGATTCTTGTGGAAACTAGTATGAAAATAAAAACAAACAAAATAATTATAATTGCCATTTTTTTAGTAATTATTACTCTTGCAGTAATCCTGTTGTTAACAAGGAGTAATAAAAAAGAGTACTTAAGCGAATCAATTCCCCAAACTGCAGTTTCTTTCTCCAATAAAAAAGTTTCAATCAAGGATTTAGCGAAATGGGTAGAAAAAGAAGATTTTTATCTTTGGGAAGTGAACAATGATATTAAATTACAAAATGTTGAGCAAATAGCTTATGACAATAACCTAAAATTAATCAGGAGCGAAGAAGGTGTAATCTCCCATTGGACAAAAGATTCTTCTCAATTAATATACAATCTCTCTGCAAATACTCTTACTGTTTTGGGAAAGGATCTGATTAAAATAGAGGGTTTATCCAATGTCACCTCAGCATCTTTTACAGAATTGTTTAAGAAATATTTTGATTTAGATTATCTCTTTGAATTATTTATGACAGAGAAAAAAGAAACGGGAGAAACCGTATTTTATGCAAAGAGATATCTTGACCAAACTAATTTAATTGAAATAGGATCTAATAATTTTCAAACTGATTATATTGCAGTTAAGGATGGGAAAATAGTATATGCAAGTTTGCTACTGGCGCAGTATCAAAATACAAAGAAAATTCTTCCACTAATAGCTCGAGATGAGCTAGAAAGATATATTAATCAAGTTGATTATCCAAAGGATTTCTATCCACAAATGTCTATTCTTAACAATAATCCGATTTTTGAGGAAATAGAATATGTTGAATCGGAGTACAAAAAAGTACTTAATAATATTAATAATTGTAAAGCTGACAACATAAGTATCGTATATATCTACAAAAAAATGTCACAAAAATATCTTACTCCTGTGTATAAGTTGGAAGTACAGTGTGAGTTAAACTATGAGGGGGAAGTTTTCGCAATACCTGGCATAATGTATGTTAACGCTATACAACCAAAATTTGTTTCAACTGAGAATTAATGATTTTTTATTCTCAATTTACTAATATAGATAATCTTTGCTAATTGATGATAGAATTAATTATGAAAATCGCAAAAACCCTTATTTCTACAATCCTCCTTTCGATGTTTCTCACATCCCCTCTTTTTGCTTTTTCCTCATATTCCACTAAAACACAAAAATTTGATCTGTCCCTATCAGATCAAAGTACAACGGTATATACCCCTCCCGAGAGAATTTACATCACTCAAATTACAACCCAATCAAATAGCATCTCGAGAGATCCTTCTCTTTGGGTTAAAACATTGTATTACTACTTTATAACAAGACTTTATCTCCCTGATATACCATATACCTATCTAATTGATGAAAATGGTGCAATATACGATGGAAAAACTGGAGGTATCGGTGCGAATTTGAAATTTGAAGCTTTAGATAGTGCCATCTTAATCGGATATCTTTCTAATTCAAGCTCTCTGTCTTCAAGAGCAGAGGCATCCCTTAAGGATTTAATCGAAACACTCTCCGCTGAATGGGGGATTGAATCAGTTAAACCAGTTAAATTAAACATCTTACAGGGGGAAAACAAGCTTTCTTCAATCGAAATAGTGGATTCCTCTTCAGAATTTTCCAATTCGTTAAATAAAACTCTTTCAAACTTGAAATTAAGTTCGGACGAACACCATAACTATATTGCAAAAATAGAGAGTGTTGACTATCCGAAGGAATCAGTAATTGGAAGCAGGATTAAAATTAAAGTAAAATTTACTAATAAAAATACTTTTCCATGGTTTACTCAGAGCGAACCGATATACATTTCAACAAAGAGTGGAGAAGAGAGCAAATTGGCAATTAACAAGGTCTGGTCGAGTTTCAGCAAACCATTAGAGATTACTGGCAAGATTATAAAACCTGATGAGAGTATAGAAGCGGAATTTGAAGTCGAAGCAAAAGTTTTGGTAGGAGAAATTAGTGAAACTTTTGTTCTTCAAAAAATTGGAGTCGGGAATTTCACTGATTCAGAATTTGAGGTAAAGTTTAATGTAATTAAAGGGAGTAATACTTTGGTCCAGGTATATTCCCCTCAGTACGGATTTGTAAATATTAGGACTTGTAGATGGTCAAGCTGTGAAATAATTGATAGCCCTAAAGAAGGGTCTGTCTATATATTGCTAGCAGAAGAGGAGGGTTGGTATAAGATTCAGTATGCACCAGGTGTAGAGGGTTGGGCAATGGGAAAATATTTCAAGAAGATTTAATCGATAAATATGAATCCAGATAGAATTCTAGAGGGATTAAACCCTGAACAAAAAAAGGCTGTAATGTGTACAGAGGGTCCTCTCTTGGTTTTTGCAGGGGCTGGATCGGGGAAAACAAAGGTAATTACGAACAGAATTGCATATTTAATCACTCAAAAAAATATTAAATCCGAGGATATTCTTGCGGTAACTTTCACAAAAAAAGCTGCCGGAGAGATGCAGGAGAGAGTAACCAAAATTCTTCAAGATTTGGGAGTAGAAGGAGAGAAAATCCCCCTAATTGGTACGTTTCATTCTATTGGAGCTATTATGCTTAGGCAAAATGCTGAGATTGTTGGGTTAGGGAATAATTTTTCTATATATGATTCAGACGATTCTGAAAATATGATTAAGGAGATTCTTTTAGAGCGAGATATAGATATCAAACAGATAAAACCCTCGGCTATCTCGTACTTCATTAGTTCTGCAAAAAATGACATGATTGCTCCTGAGCAATTTCCTTTTCATTATGGTGGTTTTATTGAAGACGTTGTTGCTGATATCTATCCTGTTTATCAAAAGCAATTGCAGGCTCAAAATGCAGTGGATTTCGGAGATCTTCTTTATCTAACTGTAAAATTGCTTGAAGAAAATCAAAATGTAAGGAGTAGATATCAGGAGAGATTTAAATATTTGTTAATAGATGAATATCAGGATACCAATACAGTTCAGTACAGATTTGCCAAACTTCTTGCTGAAAAGCACCATAATATTTGTGTCGTTGGGGACGATGATCAAGGGATATACGCTTGGAGGGGTGCAAATATTAAAAATATTCAATCATTTGAAAATGATTTTGAGAATGTAACGGTGGTAAAATTAGAGCAAAATTATCGATCTACAAAAAATGTAATTAAAGCAGCCGTAAATGTAATTCAGCAGAACAATAGTAGGGTAGATAAGGTCTTGTGGACTGACAACAATGAGGGGGAAAAGATATCAATATATCAGGCATTAGATCAGGAAGATGAAGCTGAATATGTGCTCAGTAACATCAGGTTGCTTCAGCAGAAGGGGGTTCAACTACGAGATATGGCAATTCTCTACAGAACTAATTATCAATCAAGAGCAGTTGAAGAAGCTTTTCTTAAGTCTGGGATCCCGTATAAGTTGGTAGGAGGTTTTAGATTCTATGAGAGGAAAGAGATCAAGGACATTATAAGCTTTCTGAGATTTTGTTTTAACCCTAAGGACGAACTCTCGTTAGATAGGATATTAAATATCCCTCCAAGAAAAATGGGTCCGAAAGCGAAGGCAGAGTTGCACTCTTTTGCGAAGGAAAGTGCTCTTACGATCGGTGAATTCTTGATAGCAGCATATGTTTGTGAGAATAGGGAGAATTTGAAAGAGTCAGGATTCAGCAAGGATTTAATAGATTCTCTGTCTGCTTCTAAAGATAAATGGAAAAAATATTTGTCTGTTATTTCACTTTTTGGCAATCTATATTTCTACTCAAAGGGTAAAGAACTTATTGAAACAATCGATTATTTACTTGAGAGAGTAAGATATATTGAATGGTTTGATGATGGCTCTGAAGAGTCAATTATGAAAAAAGACAATATTACTGAATTAAAAAATGTTGCTTCATCGTATTCTAAAAAACATGGGATTTCGAGTATGGAGGTATTTCTAAATGAAATCAATATTATTGAACAAGAGCAGACAAAAAATCAGGATGGGACGGGAAATTACCTTAATTTAATGACTTTGCATTCATCAAAGGGGTTAGAGTTTGATTTTGTTTTTATCATTGGCGCAGAAGAAGGTTTACTTCCTCACTCCCGATCGTTTTTGGAGGAAGAGGAGCTCGAAGAAGAAAGAAGATTATGCTATGTTGGTATTACAAGAGCCAAAAGAAAGCTTTTCATAACTTTTGCCGAGCAAAGATTAACAAGAGAAGGATTCTCCTCTCAATTGCCTTCAAGGTTTCTGGGGGAGA
>ENA-UOOK01004241-UOOK01004241.1-fermentation-metagenome-genome-assembly--contig:-NODE-4241-length-15579-cov-6.336125_pt1 | contig 15579 bp, 11 predicted proteins | sample MGYA00245777_ERZ724023 | MGnify/ENA primary metagenome ERZ724023 (study PRJEB28704, sample SAMN03018312) | fermentation metagenome | biome: anthropogenic terrestrial biome; feature: soil; material...
GGTCCGGCGTTCCGGCGATCACCAGTTTACCGTCCCGCAGTTCCGCCTGAAAAGGAGTGGAAGTGATCGCCGCAGTTCCCTGAATATTGATTTGGGAGATTCCTTTTGGAACGGCGACCACCGGGTAGGTTTGGCCGTCGAATACGGCATATTCGACCGGGGTAGGCGCGCCGTTCACGGTCACCTGTCCGGGAGCGTGAAACAGGATTATTTCCGCGGTATCCGCCGTGGATTCCACGTTCACCGGAAATTGTGTACCGGAAACTTTCACCAGCGGCGTTCCGGCAAAAAAATAATTGCAGGGCATATGGTTAACCGAATAGACCCCGGCCGGTGCTTCACTGATAACCAGTTGCCGGAATTCGCCCGGCACAAAGCCGGAAGCCCGATAGCGAAATCCGTCCGTCAGGCTTCCCTGATGCAGCAGGCGGGGACGGGTAAGCAGACCTTCGCGCCAGCGATGTTGACGGTAGTTGGCCCGGATGTCCTTTTCGCCCAATCCATAAGGAAGCGAGGGGCCGTCGTCGTATTTGTCGATCCGGTATTCCCAGATCTGAAGGGGGCGGACGGACAGCAGGGCCAGATGGCATTCCACCGTGTCGGTTTTGGCGCGGTTCAGGATGGAAAAGACGGTTTCACCGCCGATGGCTCTCGTATTGGCATAGGTTTCCAGTTCAGTCTTCGGGTCCTTTTTCCAATCGGGCGTGTACGAAAGGTTGAGAATGGATGTTTTGCCGATTTCCGCGTTGGCGGTCAGGAACGGAACCTGCTGGTACTTCAAGCCGTGCACCGCGGGAATAAAGCCGTTGCTCATCACCCGGTTGATATAGTCCAGTCCGGGATTCCAGTAAAGCAGACAGAGACGCCCACCCGGACGATGCCCCGTAAAGGCGGCCACCGCCATGCCCATGCCCGCAAATTCCCGCCAGCTCTCCGGGCGCAGTTGATGGCGCGCCTCGACAAAATTCAGGTCGGAATACGGATTGGCCCGACCGTTGCCGAACATGACGGTCCCGGTGCGGTTCCCCAGTTCTTTCATGCGCCCCCACAGGTCGTACCAATGGTCGTCCCGCACGAGATCGCCGCGTTCCCAGTCGATCAGGTTAAAGGTTTTGGTTTCATCCAGATAAATATAGTCCACGCCCAGATGCCGGATAATCCCCGCGAACATGTCAAGCATGAAATCCGCCGCCGGAGGCCGGTTTACCATAGTCGGATAGTTCTGGATGAATTCCCCCGGGAAAAAGTTCTTATGAATGCCGTTCCGTTCCCGGATCATGAAATACTCGGGGTGCTCGGAAAATACCCGGGAAGTGATCCCCGCCGAGCTGATCCAGTTATAAATGCCGATCTTGATCCGGGGCGACAGGGCCTTGATGTCATCAAGGGCTTTTTTCATCTCCACAGCTTTGATGAACCCGCCCCAGTTGCCCGCCAGCCCCCCTTCCCACACCCGATAATCGGCCCAACTGTTCAACACGTCCACCAGAACCATGACTTCACCGTCCGCCACCAGTTCCAGTAATTTCTGCAGATCGTCCCGGTTTGAATAACCGACATAGAACTTAACGCGGTCCAACCATTCCGGACCGGGGCGAAAACCGCTCAAAACTTCAGCTACCTGCGGGTCGTTCACGTAAATATCATTCATGAAATCGTACCAGTTGCCGTGGAAAAAAACGAAACTGTCCGAAATCGTGAATTCCCCGCCCGGCGCCACGTCAACCGTGCTGAGCGACATGTCCCATCCCCGCGGCATGTAATACAGGTAATTGTCCTTTTCCACGTAGTTTGTGATGGCCGATTGGAACCACGGAAAAACAAATTTGCCGTTCAACGCCGTTCGGTATTGGGCGAAACTGCCCTTGGCCGGGTCATGATACAACAGCATGCCTTTGGAAGATTGCTTGTAGCGGGTTTCTTTCTGCGGGCGGGCGGGCGACGGCGCGGGAATCAACGGTCCGATATAGCCGCTGCCCAGATAATAACCGTCCCGGAAAAAGTCAGGATCGAAAGACACATACGTCCGCGGCGTCAGGAACAGTATCCGTTCCCCGGTATTGCGCCAGGTGATTTCCCGGCGCAGGTACAGCCCTTCGGCGCGGTATTTCTTGATGATCTGCAAGTTCGGCAGTCCGGGATTCACGCAGTTAAAAATCACGGTATCGCCTTCCTTGAGTGTCGATACCACCCGGTCGTCTTTTTCACTGGCGTCGACATCGCCGCCGCCGCTCATGATGAAGTAATGATTCAGGGCGGATTCCACCACCACGGCCGGAGAGGCCTGCCGCTTGACCTGCGCCAATGCGCCGGTTTGAGGGTCTATATTCCACAATGCGCTCTCGGTACGCAACGTTGCGCCGCATGACAGAGCCGTCAACGCCGCAAGGCAGAAAAAAAGCAGGGTCTTCATGAAATCACCTCTATGTCAGTCCATTAATGTTTGATAACATTGCGAAAGGGGCCATTCCCGGAAATCGGTTTTCATAAACTTGCGGGTATGGACCGGCAGCAACGTTCCCGATTCGACAAGCTCCGTATGACCGTCGGCAAAGAGCATGTTGCTGTACCGGGCATGCCGCAGATGAACCCGCAACGCCGTGGAACTGCTGTGTTTCTGGACATAGAAATACTGACAGGAACCGGCGGCGAAGCCATCCGTCGCCACCCAGGAAGGCGGAACCGTATGAATGGAATCGGTGAAAATCTCCGACCGCGCCGGACGGGCCAGTTGCTTCAGATAAGCCGGGCTGCTGTATTCGGTGGAGCTCGCTCCGACCACCGCATAGGTCAGGTACAAATAACGGCTGTCGGCACGCGCATAACTATAGGGCGCGGCGGAGGGACAGATGGTGAAGCCGTAGCTCATCCGCGTGGCGATGCCGGAGTCGACCAGCAGCAGCATCCAATAGGTAGCCGAGCTCGCAGCAGGAGGACAATGCAGCATGGCATCGTCATAACTGTCGGAATAAATGATGTTGAAACCGGCGATCTGCTTCAGGTTGTTCAGACAGGCGGCGGCTCGGGCCTTGTCACGGGCTTTGTTCAACGCGGGCAGGATCATCGCCGCAAGTATCGCGATAATCGCGATCACGACCAACAGTTCGATAAGTGTAAATCTGGCAGGCATTTTCATTCGGATTCTCCTTGGCTATCCAATCGTTTTTACACTGGCACGTTCAATTAAAGCGGGCTTGAGGATGATATTATCCGAGGGTTCGCCCTTGATTTGCCGCAACAGCAATCGCCCGGCTTCATACCCCTGTTCATACCGGGGCTGGCTGACCGTGGTCAGCGCCGGGCGCGACAGTTCCCCGTAGATTTCCCCGTTGCTCCCCATGATCGACAGGTCGCCGGGCACGTTCAGGCCATGGTCCAGGGCGGTCCCGATCAACCTTGCGGCGGTTAAGTCGCCGTAGAGCAGGTAGGCCGTGGGCTTGTCCGGATGGCGAAGCCCCGCGTCCAAAATATCCTTTTCGCTTCCGCCGGACGGAAGTATGATGCACTGCACGCCGCTGAACTCGCTTACGGCGCGCTTGAGGCCCCGGAGACGCTGCGGATCGCCCCCCTCCTGCACGGCAATCCGGCGGTGTCCGCGTTCGAGCAGATGGCGCACGGCCAGATAGTTGATCATTTCGCCGTCAACGCGGACATGCGGAACTCCGTCGATATTACTGGCCCTTGTGATATAAACCAAGGGCATCTGGCGGCTTAATTGACGGCAAAGTTCGATTTCAAAATCCTGTACCGCCGGAAATATGATGGCGCCATCGATTTGCTTGCTGGACAAAACGAGGCTTTTTTCGCGAAACTCCCCGGCGTTCCGGTAAGTGCAAAGAATCAGGCTGTAAGACGCCTCATTCAACGCATCCTCCAGTCCCTGCAGGATTTCGGGCGTAAACGAACCGCTGACCGAGGGAAACAGGGCTCCGGCCATAAATGTCTTGCCCTTGGCCAGCGCGCGCCCCGCGATGCTGGGACGGTAATTCAATTCCGCCGCCGCCGCCAGAATACGGGCCTGAGTTTCCGGCCCGACCTTATGCAATCCTGTTCGATTGATGACATAAGAGGCCGTGCTTCGTCCGACTCCGGCCAGACGGGCTACATCGCTTAACGTCGTCATACAGATTTCAACCTCAAATTAACATTAGTGAATCGGTTCACTAATTATTATACACGATTTTTCGATTTTGTCAATATGCCGGATAAAAAAACTTTTGTTTTGATGGAATCCACGAAAAACTCAGCGAAATCGATGGAGCATCATTCCGTACTCCGGTCATGTTGTACATCCTTCCCGTTCCGACAGAAGCGGGCGGGAGTGGTACCGTAGTATTTCCTGAAAACCTTGATGAAATAGGAACAGTTCCGAAAACCCGACATTTCCGCGACCTCATCCTGCGCCAGATCGGAATCGTACATTTGTTCGATGGCATACTCCAGGCGCAACCGGGTCAGGATGTCGGTAAAGCCGCCGCCGCCCGAATTCTTGAACAACCGGCTCAGGTGCGGCGGCGTAATCTCAAGCTGGGCGGCGATGCTCTCACGCGAAATGTCGGATTGGAACTGGTTGCGCATCAGATACAATGCCTGCCGGTAGGTCTGCTGTGCCTTGCCGGTATCGCTCAAGTCGTTTTCAAAATCGTCCCGGATCACCCCCAACAGTCCGGACGCCGCGGATGTTAACAACTCCTGAGGGCGTTTCTCCCTCGCAAACGCCAGCAGCCCGCGGAACAGCAAATCCCCTCCGTTGGAAAGCGGGTGCCGGCTGTGATACCAGTAAAACCCGCCCTCCAGCTTATAGACAAAGCGGATGCAATGTTTCATGAATACAATCGAAACCGTGGTCTCCCCCTCCGTCTCCAAACGCAGCACACAACTTTTCGGCAGACAGCAAAGTAACTGCCCGTCCGTCAAAGTATGCTCGCAGATTTTACCATCCAGAACCGTTTTCACCCGGTATTGCCCGCCGGGTCCCGGGAAAATCAGGCGGGGCAACGGATTGCCGTAACCACCTGGGATCTGAGGTTTCGGCAGGGCAAAGAGCACCTCCCGGATCTTGAAATCCTCCTGATAACACCGGATTAAATCCAGAATTGCGGCGCGTGACGCCCGGACATTCATCATAATGTTACAATTTTACAATTAATCATTCATTTATACTATATACAATTCTTTAAATTAATGTTATAATAAGAAAAAACAAGAGGTGTTTTCATGAAGATCGCAATAAAAACCATCTGGGAAAACCGGTCCGGACAAAATATTTCCTGGTTTCATCCGAAAGCCGCCTGCATGGGTTCCGGCAAACTGCTGATGACCCTGCAAAGCATCGAAGGAAGCGATTACTATCTCCCGATCCATAAATCCGTTTCACTGGACAACGGCGAGACCTGGAGTGCGCCGGTCCCGGTTCCGAACATGGGGCGCGTCGAAATCGGACACAACATCACCGAAGGGGTCTGCGACGTAGTCCCCGAATACCACGCTCCCACCCAGACCGTCCTCGCCATCGGGCACAACGTCTATTACCGTGACGGGCATCTGTTCGACAGCCTCGGCGACTGGGCCAAAACACCGGACCCGATCCTCCAGCGCTATCCGCTCTATGCCGTGGCGGACCGGGATGGCCGCTGGACTGCCACGCGCCGGAAGCTCGAGATCCCCGACCTCATCGACGCCTCCAGTTATGTCTGCGGCTGCAATCAACGGGTATGGCTCGGAGACGACCAACTGCTCATTCCCTTTACGTTCGGATTGTGGGGGCGGCGCGACCGCATGGGCTTTACCGCCCTGTGCCGCTACGACGGGCACAAAGTCACTTATCAGGAACGCGGAAACATCCTTGAACTTCCGGTCGGCCGGGGGCTGATGGAACCGCAGTTGTGCCGTCATCAGGAGATGTTTTATCTAACGCTTCGCACCGAGGACGGTTACGGCCATTATGCCGTTTCGCGCGACGGTTTGAACTGGGGCGACATGGCCCCCTGGCGCTTCAACAACGGCGAAACTCCCTCCATGACCAACACCCAGCAGCACTGGCTGCAACTCAACGGCAAACTTTACTTGATTTATAACCGCGAACTGCCGTACAACCGCCACCTGATGCGCTGGCGCGCGCCGTTGCTGATCGCCGAAGTTGATCCGGCCCGAATGGTTCTCATCCGGGAAACCGAACAGGTGGTATTCCCGGTGATGCCCGAAGACACCAACGCGGAGTTCAAGTCCGCGCTGTTCGGCAACTTCCATCCGGTGAACCTCTCATCCGGCGAAGCGCTGATCCTTGCCGGGGAAGAACGCAGTCACGCCTCCTATCAGAGCAATACGCTGCTGGCCAGACTTCGCTGACCGGCCTGTTTGGATTGATAAAATTAAACCCGGGGTGAAGATGAAATCCGGAAAATTCACACTTATCGAACTGTTGATCGTGATCGCGATCATCGCCATCCTGGCGGCGATGCTCCTTCCCGCCCTGAACCAGGCACGGCAGAAATCCCACGATGCCAAATGCAAAGGCCAAAGCAAACAAATCGCCGGAGCGTTGAACATATATGCCGACGACAATCAGGGTTACCTGATTCCGACCGGCAGCTGGCCGTCGAATTTCTCGTCATCGAGCGTCCAGTGGTGCACCCGCCTGGACGAACTCGGTTATCTTCCCCGAGGTTCCGGAAACCGCCAGAGTAACGCCGGTAACAGTTACCGGCCCACCCGTATCTTCCGTTGCCCATCCGTCCAGGAAGCCAACCAATGGAGCGATTACGGACTCAACCAGAACATAACCGGGCTCTGGATTTCCACCTCCGGCATCATTGCCAACTACAACGGAATCGCCAAGCCCGCTGTTCCGGTTCGCCATATCCGCAAGCCATCGCAGACGCTTCAACTGGGCGACTGCGCCAAGGACGAACTTTCGCCCCTGGCGGCAATCGACCGTAATTATATCAGCTCCTGGATCGCTCCCGGCTACGATTACCGGATCTCCTGGCCGCGCCATCAGGCACGCGCCAACCTTACCTATATAGACCAGCATGTGGAATCCGTCTCCCATGCCGAACGCGAAAGTTTCTTGTGGGGCGACAATACCCCTTAACCATCATCTACGATACGGAGAATACGCCTGATGAAAAAATCATTCATTGCCTTTCTGCTCCTTCCACTGTTGTGCTTCGCCGAAAATCTGGTGAAAAACGGCGACTTCTCCATTAAAAACGAACAGGGAGATTTCCCCGCCTGCTGGGAAAAGGTCAATGCGGGCAAAACCGATTATGCCGACGCTTCCCTGATTTTCCATCCGGGCGCGGAACGTATCCGGGTGGAAAACTACATCCCTCTGAAAACCGGACGGAAATACCGGCTGACGCTGGAAGCCAAAGCGGAGGATTTTTCCGGCCAGGCAGGCGTCTATCTCACAACCCTCCGCTGGCAGGGCGGGCTGTCTCTTCCGGCCAAGGCGGGGACGTACGACTGGAGCAGGATGACGGGGGAAATCTCATTCGACGAACCGCAGGAGCCTCGCTATCGCTTGATTCTTTTTGCCCGGGAAAAAGGCAAAGGGAAAATCCATTTCCGCAACATCAGTGTGGTAGAAATGATCGATTCAGCCAGTGCCGCGCCGTTCATCACGGCGGGAACCGTCGCCGCGCCTCCGGCCATCGACGGCGTGCTGGACGACGACGCCTGGAAAGGGCTTCCTGAACTGACTCCGTTCATGAAACGCGGTAAATACCAATTCACCGAATTCGCCCTGGAGCAAACACGGGTCAAGATCGGCTATGACCACCAAAACCTGTATGTGGCGTTCCGGAACCACCAGCGCTGCCTCGATCCGGCCCGCAACACGCTGGACCGTTTCAAGGCGGACGTCAGAACCCATGACAGCGATTTGCTCAAACAGGATTGTAATATGGTCTTCATCTCGCCTGACGGCGGCGCCGAGCGTTTTTACGAAATCATTATTAACGGTGCGGGAACCGTCACCGACGCCTTGTGCCAGGGGCCCGATTATTGGACCACCGGACGCAATCCCCGCTGGGAAAGCCGGACCATGACCGCCGTTCGGGTCGGCGATGGCAAATGGGACCTTGAAGCCGCCATTCCGTGGGAATCCCTGGACATAAAGCCGTCGGCAGGGCTGGAATTCACCATCTGCCTCGGCCGGTTGAATCAAGACAGCAACGAGGGAACGACGTATTTCGAAATGCCGCGGGCATTCCATGTCCCCGAATATTTCGGCAAAATCCGGCTCGGCGGCCCCCTGCCCGGCTGGAACAGCCTCCAGATCGGCGAACTCAAGAACGGTGAAAACACATTGACCTATCAGGCTCCGTCCGCCGCGTTTCAGGCCTCCGCCGCGGTTTCCGACGATCAGAAACCGGTTCAGACATTCACTTCCCCGTCTTCTCCTCTGGCCTATCGGCTGGACGCCAACCGCTTCGCCACAGTGCAGTTCAATTTTTCAGACGCCAAACAGCCGTTTCTGGTCTCTCCGGCCTACCGGGTCAACTGCGTGAAACGCACCATTTTCACCGACAAAGCCCAGATCGAACTGGACGGACGCCCCGTAAACGCAGGGCATTTTGAGGCAAGCGACGGCTACTATACAGTAAAGGGGCTGACCGCGCCGTTTGAAATCGCCACCGGCGTGCCGGAAAACAAAATCCGCTTCGAGCAAACCCCTTCCGCCCTGCTGATCAACCAAAGCACGTTGTGGCCGGAAAACGATCGGAAACTGTATATCGCTGAAAACTCGATTCAACCGCTTTTCCTGGCGGCCCATCATTCCAATCCTGTCCTGAACAGCCTCCCTTATGCGTTTACGCTGGCACTGCCGGAGGAAATCGGGTTCGCCGGGGCGTCGGACTTTGTCCGTTCCGGACGGCAATTCCAGAACCTGAAAACCGCCGAAGCCGGAATCCGTACCATCGGGGGGCAGACCTTCCGGCTGTTCCGGGTTGAAATCCCCGGCGGTCTGACGGAAAAACCGTATTACCAGAATAACGACGGCATCGCCATCCTGCTGAAACTGGGGGTATCCGGACAGGCCTTCACCATCCGCGATTCCCGGATTTTCTACTGGGCCGAATACGGCGGCGGAAAGGTCCTTGAAGCGCCCGAAAAACTCGACGTGGTCATCTATCCGCCGCTCCGCGGCATGACCCCCCGCAGATACATCACCCAGATGTGGGGCGGCGTGATGGTAAACCTGAACCGGACGGAACTGATTTCCGCCTATATCCGCGAAACGCTGGTTCCGGTCGGAATCAACGACCTGCAAAACGTCTGGAATCTGTCGAAGGGGACCGGCATGACCCATTTTTGCGTGATCAATTTCCTGGCGTTCTGGGGGGCGGACGCCAGGAAGTTCGCCGAAGCGAACAGCCCGGCGCGCCGGATCGACCACGCCGGCAAGCAGATCGGCCTGGACGATTACAATCCGATCTGCCCGCAGGTATTTCTGGATAATTCCGAATTCCAGCAGATCATGGAAAAAGGATTCCGCCGTTACTGCCAAAATTACCAATACCTGAATTTCGATTATGAATCCCCTGCCGCAACCGGCAGAATCTCTTGTTACTGTCCCCGCTGCCTGTCGAAATTCCGCGAAACGGCAAACATTCCCGCCGCCCAAACCATCAAACCCGAAACGGTTTTCCAGGAATACCGGAGCGAATGGATCGCGTTTTCAAACCGCAACCTCGCCGAAATCACCGCCGTCTTCCGCAAGATCGTCAACGGCCAGGGGCGAAAGCTGACGTTTTACAGCGGCTATCAGTCCGAACGCACCCGCGAACAATACAATGTCGACTGGAAACTGCTCGCCCCGCACATCGATTATGCCGAATGCGGCTATCAGACCCCGGCGGAAACCTACTTGAATACCGTCAAGGCACTCGGCTCGACGCCGCTATTGACGGGAGTTATTTCCGGCCCGTGGCACTTCACGTCCCGCGAAATGCTCTACCCGATCGACAAGGCATTTACCATCAAGGGGATTGTCCTCGGCAGCAAAGGTTTCCTTTGTTTCAACGCGCCTCAATTGGACGGGCGCTCCTATCACAGCATGTCCGAGGCCGCCGCGCTGCTGGCGAAGTACGAACACATCATGTACGACGGCAGGATCGACCATAGCGCCATCCGCATGAACGGCGCGCCGAATGAAAACTGGGCTTTGTTTGTCCATCCCGGACAAAGCGAACAGATCCTGATCATCTACAACGACGCTCCGGAGCACGAACTGAAATATATGGCGGAATTACCCGCCGCCATGCCGGTGTTCACCGTGGTTGACGAAGCTCCGCTCGGCGTCCTGGCCCGGATTCAGGGCAGCGTCAAGCCCGGCGATTACCATGCGTTTGTCCTAAAACCCTGAACATGCCCGGTTTATTCGGGGCGCTGGTATGGGGAAATCGCCTTATTCGGTAGTGTTCCGGGCCGTGTCAACTTCTGCGGAGTTGATTATCGGCGATGAATTGCCCGATATCAGCGCCCGTCAATATTTCGAGCGCCCTTTTGCGCCGGCCAACGTCAATCAGCAACATGTCCTTTTCAATTTCGTTCAGGTCCAGGAATTTTTGCCCCGTAAAACCGGTAATCAGCAAAATTTCATCCATTCAAAAGGACACACCGTCCATGTGATCGGGGGTTCTGGTTTCAGCCTGAAAATCCCCATAGTCCGTTAACGGTTTCAGGCCGCTGCCTGATGAACCTGCTGAGCTATTACTTGAAGCAAATGGTTCATATCTATCATCCGCCGGCAAAAGATGACCGGGCCATATCCGAATATCTGCATAATTTTTCGCATTGTTTTCATCAAAGCCGATGGTCGGAATTCATCATCAAAAAGAGCCCCCGCCTGTCCGAAAGTCAGGTTAAGGTATTGATGGGCGAGCTTGAAAAATTGCCGGAGTTACCCGATAGTATTCACGAGAGACTCAGAACCATTTATGGCTTCATTCAAAAAATACTTGATATTCAACATGATGATGAAACCCAATACTGGCGTGAAATGTATGAATTATCCGGAAACTGGCTGGAAAAGCACAAAGAAGCGGCAATGCAGCTTATTTCGTCCTCACAAATTCTGGCGCAAGCCGATAATTTTGAAAATTTGTACAATCGGCGAACCGATATCTATTTTGACTATTATCTTCAATGGGGAAAAGAGTATCATGAATATTATCAAAATGCTCTGAGCGAGCAACTGACTGCCGGAAAAGCGCATGGAGCGGCCTGGAAATTTTTTGTCAACAATCATCCAATCACAAATGATTCTGAAGGTCAGATTACACCAGGTCATTCACGCTATATTCTGAAGAAATATCAAAAAATATACTTGGAATGGAGAGACAACAATGCGTAATAAGCGAAAACCGTCAGTAGTCATAAAGAAATACGGGAAAATTCTCAAATGGGAAAATTATATTAAGGAACACTATAGCAACAAGCATCTTGTCTATTTCAATCTTGGTCTCGGCACGGGGCTTCAGCCGGTAGATTTGCAGAAATTAAAATGGGCGGATATCCGTTAAGATGAAAACGGCGAAAGTTATGTAAACGTAAAAACCCAGTTTATAACTAAAATCAAAAAGGTAATAATCCCCTCAAACGCAGTCAAAATTTTAGCTGAACTGCGACAGGAACGCCCTAATGATATTTATGTATTCCAATCGGAAGCTCTACAAAAGAGCAAAAATCCTGCGCCTTGGACCTTAACACATGTAAGGCTATTTTCTGGTGACAAAAAGCAAATGGACCATCAGGGAAGTGCAGCGGGAACTGGAAATGAGAACTGCTGAACTTGTAATTGCCTATATTGGTCTGACAGATGAACCCTATGAGCTGGGCATAAGCAAACGGGTCCGGATTCCCCGTAAGTCAACCAAGGGGGATTGAGCGGCCGCCTTTGCTCTTTTTTGAGTTTACTGTCGGCGCGTCCTGCCGCCAAGGTTCTCCGTTCCGCGCGGCAAACAGAAAAGAAAGTATAAAACCGCTGACTGTGCATGGATGTAAAATTTTCCGCCTTTTTGTGAAAATTGTTTTGCAAAAAGAACAGTAACGGGTATTTTAATTCTTCAGAGGATTCGCCTAAGACAAACTCCATTTACAGTTTCACCAACAACCGGACCCGCTTCAGCTCTTTCCGGCGGCGGGCAAATATAACTCTTTAACTATGAGGTGTTGCAAATGACAGCCAAGCGGAGAATTACGTGGTTTTCCTGTTCGTTTCTTCTGTTTGTTCTTACCGGGATGATCGTGGCGGCGGAGCCGTCGCTGACGCTGTACAACCAGCAGTTCGCCGTGATCCGGGAGCAAATCAAACTGCCGGTAGCGAAGGGAATTACCACGCTGTCGTTTGACGGAATCACGGCGCACCTTGAACCGGAATCGGTGCTGCTGCGCGAGCCGGCGGGCGCGCTGCGGGTGTTGGAGCAGAATTACCGCAACGATCCGGCGTCGGAAGCCTTGCTGCTCCAGCATTTCGAGGGGCAGGTAATCGACTTCGAAACCACCGCCTCCAATGGAGAAAAGAGCATTGTCCGCGGCAAAATCGTCCGCGCTCCTTATTTATCAGACGCCAAAGCGAGGCTCCGTTATGGGAACCAATATGAATATATGCGGTATCAGGGGCGCGGCAACAGCGATACCCCCATCATCGAAGTGGACGGTAAGCTGCGTTTTTCCCTGCCGGGACAGCCGCTGTTTCCGGCGTTGAGTGATGATTCCATCTTGAAGCCGCAGTTGCACTGGAAACTGGCGAGCGACCGGAAAATCGAAACCCCGCTGGAATTGAGCTACGTCAGCGGCGGCTTCAACTGGTCGGCGGATTATAATCTGGTCCTGCCGGAAAAGGGCGATATCCTGACGTTGACCGGCTGGGTGACGATGGACAATCAGAGCGGGCGCAGTTTCAAGGACGCCACGATCAAGCTGATGGCGGGCGACGTTAAGAAAATTCAAAATCAGGCGCACAATCGTTATGCAAATATGAAAGCTTTTGCCCCAAGTGCGTTTGGCGACAGGTCCTCTCTGGAGCAAGTGACAGAAAAAACATTTGACGAATATCATCTTTATTCCTTGCCGCGCAAAACGGATTTGCTGGACGGAGAAACCAAACAGGTGGAGTTCATCAATGCCGACGACGTCAAAAGCAATCTTGTGTACATTTACAACGGCATGAAAGTCAACTGGGACCGTTATCGTGGTTGGAACCTGGAAAACATTCGCGACACTCAATCGTTTGGAATGCAGGCGAACAAAAAAGTATGGGTGTACCGTGAATTTGAAAACACCAAAGAAAACAATCTCGATATTCCGCTGCCGAAAGGCCGTATCCGGTTTTACCGCCAGGACAGCGACAAACAACTGGAGTTTATCGGCGAAAACGAAATAGACCACTCTCCCGCGCGGGAAAAGGTGAAAGTCTACACCGGCGACGCCTTCGACCTGGTCGGCGACCGGCAGCGGACAAATTACAAGCGGGAAAACAATACATTGACGGAAAGCTTCAAAATCACCGTTCGCAACCGCAAGAAAGAAACAGTCGAAATCCGCGTGGTCGAAACGCCCTATCGTTGGCCGTCCTGGGAAATCCTGGAACAAAGCGCCCTTAGCAAAAAGGTGGATTCAAACACGGTCGAATGGCTGGTGAAACTCGAACCGGACATGGAAGAAGTCATCACCTACACGGTCCGCTACTCCTGGTGACATCACCTTATGGCATCGCCGATTACTACGTCACCTGGCGGCGGGTCCGGCGGATTCTGCAAACATACTGTTACGCGACATTGATCGTCCCGGCCAAAGAGTGGGAATATCGGATCTGCCGTCCGGGACGCCCCGACGAACGGCAACGGTTCATCCTCTCGACCCTCGGCATCAATCCCCGCCTGCTTCCCGTGAAAAAACAACGCTTCAAAAAATAGATGCGAAAGCTTTGTTGTGCCACGTTCCCCTCAAATTGATCGTAAAGCGCGGAAGTTGGGCTAATTAAGAAACCTACAGAGCTTCTTTCAAAAGTTTTTGCTCTTTTTCGTTAAATACTTGTTTTTTGACGCGACAAGTCCGTCTTGCCACTGTTTTCAATGACTTATGAATTATCAGGGATATCTGCTCCAGGTATTATTGCCCGATGTTGTTTGAGCAGTTCCTTCAGCCGTCCGAGCGGCACTTCGGATACCCTGTAGTTTCCGGCGGCGGCCAACGCGGCCGCGGCTCCGGCCGCCTGTCCTGTCGCCATGCAGGTAGCCTGAACCCTGAGTGCGGAATTCGCCAGGCGGTCACTGGAAATACAGCGTCCGGCCGCCAGTATGTTCCCTGCCCCCTGGGGAATCAGAGCATCCAGCGGTACCGTGGGAACCACTCCTTCGGGCAAAGAGACGGGCTTGACGCCGTGTTTTTTATTATGCAGGTCGATCGGATAAAATGCATAACAAATACTGTCGGACCATAGCCGTCCGCTCTGGTAATCCTCCGCCGTTATGACTTTTTCGCCCTGAATCCGGACGGTTTCGCGAATGCCGCATTCGGATGCGGCAAGTTCGAGCTTCAAATCCTCCAGCCCCGGCTGGGTACGCAAAAAACGGTATGCCCGCAAAACGGCCTGGCGTCCTTCGATTTCCATTACGGAACGTCCCTTGCTGGTATGGGCCTTGTCTCCCCAGAGATGATTGCCGTTATTGCCGAATCCAAATAACAACTGCGGACTGAAATCCTTGACATTCCAGCTTAAATCAGTGAACCTCAACCGTCCGTCCACAACAGCCTGCCGGGCATTTGCCGCAATCGTTTCATAATCGAGGGATTTCGGATCGTATCCGGAAATCCTGACCGAATAAGTTCCCGGCTGGCAATCCCCGGATTCAAAAACTTGATAACCGGCCAGGCTCACGACATTAGCGTCGCCGGTACAATCGACGATCACTTTGCCTTGAACCTGCTTCAATCCCTCCTTGGTGCATAGGGTTACTGTATTTCCGTCCACTGCTGCCGCCATACTGTGATACAGGATATCAACCCCGGCTTCAAGCAGCCGGGCATCGCACAGGGCGGCATAGATCACGGGATTGATTTTCACCTGATAGGCAGGATGGTTTTTCATACCCTCCTGCGAAGCGAAATCCGGCAAAGTCATCCCGCATTCCCATGCAGCGGCGGTAACCAGTTCCCAACCGATTCCGGCGATCACCTGCTTCCGCCAGGCAAAAAACAAACCGGGGCAGGCAATGCCGCCCGAAGTCATGGTGCCGCCCGGCATTCCGGATTTCTCCACCACCAGGGTTTTTGCTCCGGCGCGGCCGCTTTGAATAGCTGCGACCACCCCGGCGGTACCGCCGCCGACTACGATCACATCATAATCCGTCATTCACATTCACCTTCTTTTTCGCCGCATTTTATTCTGTTACGGGTTCTCAAGTATTGGACAAACAAACGTTTTGTCGTAATATTTCATCCGGGTTGTTGAGAATGTTGTCAATGTTACACATCCTCATAAAATGAAACGCATTATCGAGCCGTCCGACCGCGTGCGTATAAGAAAAATAAGCGGCAAATTGGTTGAGCGAATATGTTTGCCGTCTC
>ENA-UOOK01004242-UOOK01004242.1-fermentation-metagenome-genome-assembly--contig:-NODE-4242-length-15572-cov-52.134755_pt1 | contig 15572 bp, 13 predicted proteins | sample MGYA00245777_ERZ724023 | MGnify/ENA primary metagenome ERZ724023 (study PRJEB28704, sample SAMN03018312) | fermentation metagenome | biome: anthropogenic terrestrial biome; feature: soil...
GATTAAGAGTTAAGGGGTTTTTCTCTTAATCGTAGGGGTTGAATCACATAATTGGGAGCCTATCAGAGGTGGCAAACAAGGCTCCCAATTTTAATAATTATTCATGGGGTTTTTATATAAAAAAGAATGTTATCAGACATTTTTCATAATATTCTCGAGATAAGGTTGATTACTCTAAATTTATACTATATAAAGTGAGCGGAGTCCTGTGTATAAATATAAATTAGTGATCTCAGACCAGATCTTTATTTTCCTTCAAGATTTTAATAAATAAAACTCTTAAACCAGAGTTCGGCTTTTCTGTTATTCCATGAGTAAAACTTCAGAAACAGTGCAGAGTGAATATTCTTATTTTTGAAATCTCGAAAGCAGGCCTTCTCTTATTACGAGAAATTTTTTTTGTAATATTAATTAAACAAAAAACATATAAATAATACCTAAATAATATGGAACTAGTTCATTAAAGTTAATCATTTCCAACATGACAATCTAACGTGGAAATCAGTAAAACTAAGAGCTAAAAACATCAGGAGTCAAAAACTTGGATTTCAATACTGCAGTACAGTTTCATGGACATGTCTGCCCCGGACTTTCCATTGGCTACAGAGTAGCAACACTTGCCGCCAACCACTTCAAAGATCGCAGCAAAGATGAAGAACTGGTCGCAATTGTAGAAAACCGGTCCTGCGCCGTGGATGCCATTCAGGCAATAAACGGGAGCACATGTGGGAAAGGGAATCTAATTTTCAAGGATCATGGGAAACATGTTTACACATACTTCAAAAGAGGCGATAATAAAGCTCTGAGGATTTCCCTGAAACCCGATGCTCTCCCCACGGACGAAAAGCACACCGAACTCTTCGCAAAATTAAGGGCAGGCACTGCAAGCCCAGAAGAGGCAAAAGAGTTTCGGGCCTCTCATGACGCAAAAAGCCAGAGAATACTGGAAATGCCCGAAGAAGAGCTTTTCTGGATTAGGGAAGTTGAAGCCGAGCCACCGGAAAAAGCCATAATTTACCCCACCCTGGTCTGCAGTAAATGTGGAGAAGGTTTCATGGAGCCTATGGGCAGGATTAAAAATGGAAAAATAGTTTGCATTCCATGTTTTGAGGCAAAAGATGAATGAAATTCCTGAGGCTTCCGAAAGAATTGAAATGGTTCCTGTAGGCTACGTTGAAAACGACTACCTTGAACCGGTATACAATGAAGAGGTATACAATAAAGTCTCAAAGATAGCCCTCAAGAAAGAGTTTACAGAGGGGCTTTACAGAATAGAAGACTTTGAAAAACTGTACATTCTGTTTTATTTCAGCAAATCGAAAGGATATAAGCTCATCCACCGCCGCCATTATGATGGAGAAATCTCCGGAGTCTTTGCCAGCCGGAGCCCTTATCGCCCTAACGGGATAGGGCTTACCATTGTAGAGCTTTTGAAAGTGGAGGGTAATGTGCTCCATGTAAAAGGGCTTGATGCAATTAATGGGACACCTGTGCTGGATATTAAGCCCTACATAAAAGAGACTGAAGAAAAAGACGAGGAAGCAACGGACTGAAAAAACAAAACTAATGCCAAAAATATAAAACTAATGCTGAAAAAACAAAAATAGTGCCGAAAATCAATAATATCAAAAATCAAAACATAAAGAGTCTTTTTTTAAGAAAAAAGAAAAAGGGATTAACCCTTTTTGAATTTCATTTCTTTTTTCCATTTATTTAATTTCATTTAATTCCATTTAATTCCATTTTTCTGTGTTTATCTCTTCCTCATGCCCAGGTAAATTCCACCGGCAGCTACCACTACAAAGAGAATTCCGATAATATCCGAGCCCGAAAACGAGAGCCCACTATTATCAGGTTCTTCGGTAGAATCTTTCTGCATCTCGTATCCTTCAACATAATCAGTATCTGAGGATTTCTGAGTTCCAGGATCAGGTTCGGAAGTATCTGTACCATATCCTCCATTTGAATCCTGAGATGTCTGGTTGCTGGATGAGCTGGTTTTTGGTACTACGGTAGCATTTCCAGTATTATGACTGTGATGACTACCACTGCTACTGTTCTGGGTCTTTTCTGTTGTCTCCAGAGTTGCAGCTTTGGTTGCAGCTTCTATTTGCTCGGAGTAGCCCGGAACAGATACTTTTCCACTTACAAACTCATGAAGAAGAGGATTTCCACAGGTGTGGTGACAACACGAAGCACCGTTCTCGGCCACAGATTCCTCATAATCCTTTGCAAGGCTTTCGATAACATCCTCTGAAGGTGTCCAGTAATCATGCCTGACTGCTTCAAGCATTCTAGCTGTCATAGACTGATAAGCACTGGGGTTGTTCTGCTTAAACCATTCTTTCATAGAAGGATCATTTACATAGGTTTCATACACATCTTGCCAGACAGTATCATCCACAAGGTCAGGGTCACTTACCTCCCATCCAAATAGGTTGTCCACAAATTCGGACATCATGCTGCCGCCTGAGTATCCGGAGGTCTTCATTCCTTCGATCCATTTGTCGTTGAAATATCTGGCCCGCAAGTCCTTGCTGAGGTACTCCTGCATTCCTACCATCTGAGCTCCGTCCGAGTTACTTGTGTCCGAAATATACATCTCCGGAGTATTGCCGCTAAGATACCTCGTTGCCAGGTTCATGCCGCCGAAGTACTGGAAAAGGTCATCGTTATCAAGGGAGTCGTACAGGTTTGAAGAGGACGAATGTACTGACGCTTCAACGCTTTTCAGGTTGCCTTCAAGGAGCTCTCTGCACTGTATTCCCCAGTAATCTTCTCCATAAGCGTATCCCATTTTGTTCAGGTATACGTTTGCAATATCTTCTTCATTATCCCATGACCCGCTTGCACTGATAGCATCTGAGACCCCTATATCATAAGTACCATCCATTACCGCAAAACAGCGCATAGTAGAGAGTTTTGTTGCAGTCTCATTGTCATATCCTGCAGCGACAAGGGAATCGTAGATTGTGAGGGAGCTCTGATTAACGTAGTTGGGATAGTTTACTGCAGGAAGAGAACTTGCGAGTTTTACAGCGCGGTCTACTATTTTGATTTTATCCGGGAAAGCATCCCTCATTCCTGCGGTAGTGTAGACAACGTCAATACGCGGCCTCCCAGGCTTTGAAGCATTATATGAAGTATTATAATTTGGCAGCAGCTCTTCTTCAGGAATAGCCTCAACTCCAGTTACATACCCGTACTCATCCCAGACAGGCTGCACCCCGAGCATGTAGAGAACTTCGGCTTCCAGGGTTCCATGGTCGCCTATAAACTCTACCCCAAACCTTGAGAATGAAACTTTTTCAGGATATTCTCCATGTTCGTTATAGTAATCCTCGAGCAACTGGATTGCAAGCGACTTTCCAACCTCCCACGTTGCCTTTGAAGGATAGAGTTTTGAATTTATGCTATAATAGTTGCGTCCTGTAGGTACTGCATCCGGATTCATAATGGGATCCAGCCCCGATGCTGGCGGGATAAAGCCTCCGTTCAAAGCTGAAAGAATTCTGTCAATTTCTACATCGCAGTCAAGAAGCCGGTTCCTATAATCCAGCCCCTGTTCAAGATCAAGTGTAACTGTGCTATTGGTTTTTCCATAGACTGCAAGCTGTGCATTGGAAACATTGGTATTATTGGTTACGACCTCCCAGACAAGCCAGGTAACTTCTGTATCATTTAACGGAATTCCAAGAGGATAAACAGATTCTGGATAGAAAGCTGCAGTAACATTCTTCTCAAAACTTCCTCCAAGCATAGCCCTTACCATTGCAGAGAGCTCGTCTTTCTCAGGGTTTGTCATGTTCGTTCCGGGAACACGGCTGAGGATATGCATTCCGTATGGGATATTTTCATTCCCTACATCTTCAAGATATTCATGAAGGACATCTTTGACGAAAGTCTCAAATTCTTCTTCACTGTAACCCTGGAGAGAGGTTACGTTTTCAATTCCCAGATCGACACTGAGGTTGAGTGCTGTTATCTCATCAATTATGGCCTGCCTGTATCCTGCCCTGGTCTGGGAAGTGATGCTAGGGTCGTAGTACTGCTGGACACCAATTGAGAGGTTCAGTAAGCCTCCATAAAGCCCGCTGCGTTCAAGAATCGGAGTCAGGTGGTCGATAATAAGGGCATTTCCCCTGTACTCTGCAGTTATCCCTTCTCCAACATTAGCAACAATATAAGGGTAGATATTCGGAATGTCCTGAAGCAGCAGTGGAGACCACTCTGAAGTCCAGTTCATACCGTAAGTTGAACCAGGAAGCCACTCATGCGTACCGTGGGTGCCCATGTGAATAACTGCATCTGGCTGCCAATCGTGGTTCAGCCAGAGATAGAAAGCTATGTACTGGTGTGTGGGAGGCACAACACTGCTATGGTAAAGAGTATCATTGTTTTGTCCTGTTCCTCTGGCAGGTTGAGGCATGAGCCAGACATTCTCGAAGCGCACTGCAGGGATTACAATATACTTTCCGGATTCATTCTCATAGATCATAACACTCTTGTCTTGAGGCAAGTCTTCAGACCAGGGTTCTCCCCATTCAGCGGTTACACTGGCCCTCAGGTCTTCCGGAATTTCGGACTCAAACCAAGCTTTGTAGGTCTCCATGGGTATGAGATGCAATCCCCATTCAGCCCTGTTTTCTACCATTTTATTCAGGGCCCCCGGAGCCCAGGAACCGACATTGATACCCTGCGCCTGAAGCATCTCCAGGAGTTCGCTGTTGTTATCCGGAATTCCGGAGACCTCATACCCGCTTTCATTCATTGCTTTGAGAAGATCAAACATGCTCTGGGTGGTGTTGAGGTAATTTGCCGCTATATTGTCTTTTCCCGAAGGGTAATTGTAATAGATGACAGCTACTTTCTTGTCTTGATTTTCTTTTAACTTTAGTTCTGCCCAGTTAATTGACCTGTTTGACATCCAGTCAATCTGAGAGGGCAGAGGTTCGTAGTTGCTTTCACCGGTTTCGGTATCGTAATTATCAAATCCTATCACAATGTACTCGAAAATCCCGTCAATGCTTGGAAGCAGGGTCTTGTATACGATTTCGCTGCTAGGAATACCCCTGTTGCTGTCAGCCACATCAATAGAATTAGAGGGGTTTGTAACAACCAAACCCGCGAGAACAGGAACATCAAGGTCTTCTAGCTCCTGTATACCTTTATCAGGATCTTCGTAATTCAAGCGGAAACTCTTAAGAGAAATTACACACTGGACAAGAGGTTCTCCGTCCTCATCAAAGTAAAACTTGTGGATATCATTGAAGATCTCAAAACCTGCAACTACATTGCAGCCCTTTCCTTCCAGGTCACGGATGAGCGCATCTATGACTTCAAGGTTATCACCCGTATAATCGGAAGCGTGGAACCATATTCCAATAGTTGGCTTGCTCTTATCATAAATATGTCTTGATTCGTTTGAGTTAGTTAAGTTAGCTGAGTTAGAGTACCATTCAAGGTAATCAGTTGTGTTTTCAAACCAATCGGGCTGAGATTCATTTGTAGAAGAGCGTGCATCCGGATGGTAGAGTCCGGCTTCAGGGAAATCTATTGGGTCCTGATAAATCCAGCTATCCGTAAGCTCAGGTTTATCTCCGTAAGTTTTTGCTAGATAGATAAGGAAATTTTCAGCGTTTTTCTTCAGGACTCCTCTTGAACCCATATTGTAAAAGAATTTCTCTTCGGTAGAATTGTATGGTTTAGTCCCGGCAAAAATCTTATCATAAGTTGAAGCGTTGATATATGTCGGGTCCATCATAGAGGTAATGTCTATGAGTGCAGCTCCTTTTTCATGGGCCCTTTCAAGGTCGTCACCTATATACTCGAACAGATTCCAGAGCATGTAGGTAAATATTACGTCAGGGTTTCCCAGATCAATATTAGAAAAATTGGAATAACCTGAAATGTACGTTACATTTATACTCGCATTGTATGGATTGGACTCCTCTGCCGCAGCAAGAGCACTTCCATCATAACAGATAAAAGTAAGATTTACCTGATTTTCACCAGCCGCTACATTCTGTGCTAGCAGTAAAAGTACCACTGCACATAAAACCAATAATCTGCTTTGTGCCGTACGCATTTTATCCCCAAACATTGCATAATGAACCCTTGGGCACCCGGGAGAAAAATAACCAGAATGCCAGGCTCACAGAACGATTTTATTTAAAAGATTGCGAATTTTAGATATTTACACATAAACAGCTACCAAATATCAAAAGTGGAGTTGGAAGCTCTCGATTATAACATGCAACAAAATTCTAGAACATCCTGAAACTAATGAGCAGCCGATTCTGTATTATATCTTTAACACTCAGCATTAGGGAAGAAAATACATAAAACAAGGTTTTTGGCTAATAATTATTAGCTGTTTAGGTAAAATGGTTAATAAATAGTGTTTTTAAACAAATATGTTCAAAATATGTTCAGAATATGTTAAAATTATATAAAGTCTGGAAAAAGAATTTCTAAATAATTGAGACTCTTTTCCCGGAAAAAGAATAATATGACATTTATTATTCCATACTGAGATTTTAATGCTAATTTAACCATTTTGAATCCGAAATAAGCTCTGACAATACAGAATAATTGATAATGACGTAAACAATAATAGAACTAAAACTGATATCGTTACAGATTTTTCTTGCATGTTATCTCCAGATAATGTGTTACGAATCCTAGAGCACCCTAGCAAAAATAACCAGGATATCTGATCTGCTAGGCGATTTTATTCCAAAACATCTCTAATTTTTGAAAACTACAACGAAATAAACTTCAATTTTTCAAAAAACTAATGAATAACTGATTCTGGATTATATCCTCAACATTCGGAGCATTAGGGAATAAAATACATAAAACAAGATTTTTGGCTCACGATTATTAGCTATTCAGATGAAATGGTTAATAGATAGCGTTTTGACATAATATATTTATATAATACTCCAGAACAAGTGTGTAAACAAAGATCTAAAGATGTCTATTTCTGATAATAAACTACATGAAGTTTTTGGAGGTTTGCTCGAGGATATATACCCTCGAACAATGTTTGACAAGGTATTACATGGTTTTTTATAGGATTTTTTGGAGGATTACCCATCACATATTTTATTGGAGGTTTGCTCGAGAGTATTTACCCTCGAGCGATATTTGATAGATATTTGGTAGGTATTTGAAAACTGGGTTGTTTTTTAGATTTTATCATTAAGGCTACTAAATTTCATTCTTCGCCTATCGCACCGAAGTACCTGGAAATAGGAACATTTAATTCTCCTGATAAGATATCCCATCTTCACTGATATCAATTCCATATGACCTTAGACGTTCTTGCTATTGTTTTTGCTCAAATCATCTTATTCCTCCGAATTTCATATCATTTAATAATTTGTTCTTTTTCTATCTTGATATATCCCGGGATTGCACACTCCCGGGATAAACACCAGCTTATTGCATGTCTGTTTACTATGTCTGTTTACTTTTACATAGAGGATTGAATTTTTAACCATCATCTAATAAACTCGAGAACTAAGTAAGGATATGGATTTGAATAATGGATTTTAGCTTCAGAGATAATATAAATACGAAAAATAAGAGAGCGTCCTTTTTTATAGAAATTATAGTCAATGAAAGAAAGATTTACACAAACAAAAACTATAATTTTAAGTAATATCCCTGGAAAAATCAAATGAAAACATAAATCACTGAAAGCGCAGGGACCACGGAAGAAAGGAAAGTTTGAATTTCAAAAAAGGTAATCGTTTTTTAAGGAAAGTATTAGATCTAAAGTTCTTTAAGAACTTTTAAATAAAAATAATCAGACATCAAGCGGCTTGAGAAGCATGTTTCGCATCTGATTATACGATTTTTGCACTATTTCGGTGCTTCCTTCCAGTTCTATTACCTCGAAACCGAAGTTACATGCAAATTCTTCAATTTTTTTCTCAAAAACAAATTCATAAGACAGTTTTGTGTTAATCCTGGCAACTTTTCGGTAACCGAGTTTTCTCAGATGTTCAGGAGAAACTTCAAAACCCGAAAGCGACTCATCACCAACTCTGAATGCAGTCTTCCAGTTTACAGCCCACATAGGAGTTAAGAAGAAGGCATCACTGCGATTTTTCAGGATTTCCCAATAACGAGAGTTGCCTCCGAGAGCTACTGCAATTCAATCTTCAAGAGGCTGGGTTGACTCACCTGTGTTGTTCCAGTCCTGCAGCAGCTTTAGAGGGCATCTTGTATGAGTAAAATCTTTTTGTATCCTGGAAAATGCCTGCCCACAGGAGCCGTAAAAATGGAGAATTCCATCCGCAAGCCTGGACATGAGGTTAACGTTTGTATACGTTTTACTTTTAAGCCGGGTAGGGTCTATATAGAGCCCCATTCCCTGAAGCTGGATAATAACACCAAGTTCATTAATACATTTAAGGTCTTTTTTGATATTGTAAAAAGGCAGGACTACTGGTTCAATCCCTGCAGCTTCAAGCTTGTGCAGAAGACCGCTGTTTTCTTCATCCTCTATAAACAACTACAGCTCGCTGTTTGGGTTAGTCTGGCTTGCAAATTCCAGTGCATCACTTTCGCAAAGTGATATATATGTTTATATTTGCCATGTTGTCTTCTGCCGATACGGACGCTGAAAATAATAAAAACAAGGCCAGCACATAAATTATTTTTTCCAGATTTGCATTTCTTTTTCATATGCTCACCTCTCGAAATATCGCTATCTTACTTCAAATTGAAGAGCATACAATGAAAAACATACAGCAAGGAATTTTGATTATTTATAGAGATAAACTAAAAATATATTTAAATGAAAACAACTAAACTTGTGTTAGGTGTTGAAAAAATTAATCTAAAGCGGGTACAGTTGAAGAGGATGCAGTTGAAGTAGACAGGGATGGATTAGACATAGATGAAGCGGACGAAGTTGAAGTATAGGTTTCATTACCTTCAAAGTCATCAGGCACGTAGATTACCCTGCCATCGGCAAGCCTGTAGGCTGTTCCAAGGGCTTCTCCTGTCCCTCCTCCGATACTATCGGTCATGTTCAGGACTTCAATGGGTTTTCCTTCTTCTTTGATGATCATCTTCATATCCTGAGCTCCCGGATTTTTAACAATCGTGAAATCTTCTTTAGAGCTTAGAAGTTCAGGAAGTTGATATGACATAACAAGCGCAACCAGTAGAGCCACAGAAAAGACCATTGCAACATCAAAAACATTGGCGACAGTAGCCATGGGATTTTGTTCATCCTCATCTTTTAAAAGCCCTGTGCGCCTGAATCTCCTGGATTTCCTCATGATTTCTTTCTCCATTAAGAGATACTAAGTTTCAGTTGTTGTCCCCAATTGTATCCAGGATGTAATCGATATCAGACATGTCTTCCCAATACCAGCGCCTTCTGACCTGTGTAAGTACATAGCCTATTCCGGCTGCAAAAAGTCCTACAACAGTTGTTGCAAAGGCGATCATGAGGTTTTGTGCAAGGGTCTCGAGGTCTCCTGACGAAAGACCTATAAGAGCAGGACCTAATGGAATCAGAGTCCCCATAAGTCCCAGCATGGGCCCGATAGTTGAGATAATTTTTGTATGCTCAAGCCGTTTTGCCATCTTTATCTCATATTCCTGCGAAAGTCTCTCAATTGCAGGCAGATGCTGCTCTTCCAGATATTTTGCGGCATCTTTTGCAAAAGAAGTGACCATGTAATTTTGCTTTATGTTCTCAAGAGACCTAGATGCTTCCGAAAAATCCGAATTTTGAAGATTACGCTCAATTTTTTTACAATTAGTTTCCAGATTACCCCAGTCTCTGTTCCTTTTTGTGTATTCAGAAAGGAATTCTCCCAGTTGAATCAGGGACATAAATACAAGGAGAGTTAGGAGCAGCATTACAGGGATCAGCAAAGCCGAGGAGAAAACATTCATCATGTCAGATAATAAATCCATCATGCTCACAGGTCATGCCTCCTTATGCGTTCCAGGAAGAAACCTGCAAGGACAACGATCCCAAAAGCCATAAGAGGAACGATTCCGGTCTCTCCCCCTCCAGTTGAAACAAGGTTCATCTTTTTTGTTTGTATATAAGCTGGAATTAGCAGAGCCCCTAAAAGATAATAAATCCCGATCAGCATCATGGCATTTCCCATAGTTTCAGGGGTTTTTCCAAGCTTGATTTTCCCAAACCTGAAAAGAAAAGAAGAAGCCACCACTGCTATAAAAAAAGCAATCCCTACAAAAACCCCTATTTTTATCCCGGAAAGGTTGAAGCTTCCTGAAAGTAACATACAGGATGCTGCAAGGGCTGCCAGACAGACAGGACAGGGCATGGATATAGCCAGGAAAGTATGCCTGGATACATCCATTCCCGCATTCCACTTTTTCTGGGTGTAAACTCCGGCCACTATAAGAAGCAGGGAAACAAGTACGTGAATTCCCATACCCATTGAGGAAAAACTCTCAAAGGTTTCCAGGCTTATGCGGTCAGTAACGGTTCCGAACAAAAAGGCCAAAAAAAAGTAACTACCTCCAATTGCCAGAATTTCTTTTGTGGTGATGTTTGAAAATCCACAACCTATTCCAGTTTTAATCCCAAAGACAAGAATACCTATCAAAATACCAATAACAGATAATGCCGCAGAGTCCATAATATCTCCTGAGCATCTATAGTAGAATTAAATAAAAACTGGTTTTTGGGTAACGTTTGTTACCTCCTGGGGTAACAAGTGCCCATTGAACGTGTTTTTGAATAGGATTTTAACTTCTCCTCGTATCCGGCAGGAGACTGGTGAATATAATTGAATGAGTTTAACCAAAGGTATTGGAAGAGATTTAGATATTTTTAAGATAATTTTTGTTTTAAAACAAGATCATCTGACCCAGGTAACAAATTAAGATCAAAATTTAACAAAAATTACATAAAAATTCTCTCTATTAACCAGGCAGTATTTTAGAAAAAAGAAAAATGGGAAAAAGTAATTAAAGTAAATTTGCTAAAAGAATAGATTAAAAACGCAATTAAAAGAATCAATATCATGATTTACTTGCGTTATAGAGAGCAATAATTATAAATATCTGCGAAAAAATAAAGGATCTTCATGGTAGCAAAAGTTATGAAGAATTCAGGAATGAATAGAGATGGAGAAAACCTCTTTAAAGCGATTTCAAGTGACACACGCCTCTCAATTCTCGGACACCTGAGTGAAGGGGATAAACATATATCCGGCTTAGCAAGAGAAATAGGAATTTCCGTGCCTGTGGCTGCCAGACATGTGAAAATCCTGGAAAAAGCCGAACTTATAGAAAGGAAAAAGCTTGGAAATACTCATATGATAGGCATCAAACTGAGCAATATCTATTCTTTTCTGGATCACTTTGCAGAAAACAGGAAACTTGAGGTTGAACAGGGCACGACCCTCCTTGAGGCTCTGAAAAGCGTGGCAGCTGTTGAAGTTAAGAAAATGGGGAACCGGGTAAAGGTGGTCTCTACGGATGGGGAAGAGGGCTTTTATATATATGAAGTAGACGGCAAATTCTCTGATAAGACCGTGGATGAATACGCATTTTACGAAAGTGCGGTTGTGGAATGGAAAAAATTAGTCCCCGTAACAAGAAAAAGATTGATGGTAAACGTCAGGAAATAAAAAACCACTGAGCAGGAAACTCCTGAGGCAATTCCTTTTCATTGAACCTTTCAGGGATGGGGAGGACCCTTAAATTAATGAATTTTACCCTTAAATTAATGAATTTTCCCTGAAGAATATAAATAATCCCCGAAGAATACAAACTCGTTATTTTAACTTCGCCACGACTCCAAGATGGTCTTCATGATAGGGCATCAGGTCCTTTGCATTGAGGATCTCAAATCCGGGTTCAAAAGCCTTTTCGAGTTTTCTTACTTCTTCCTTAAAAACTTCTTTTGGGTTTGCTACGGTATCAATGCTCCGGGCTTTGATGGAAAGCAGGAGATACCTGTCTTTTTTCAAAAAGCGGATCGCGTTCCTTGCAGCTATTTCAGCTTGGTTTGGCTGTGCAACGTCCTGAAAGATAAGATCCACGGGCTCAACCAGATGAGAGTAACTGTCCGGTTTTCCCGCATCAGCAAGAATAGGGTAAACATTTTTCCGCCTTGATGCGAGTCCTATAAGGTCTCTCATGCTTCTTGGAGAAAACTCAACGGCGTAAACCGCACCTTCCGAAACAATATCAGAGACATGACTGATCGTTGTGCCTGAAGCCCCCCCGAGGTAAAGCACCTTGGAATCTTCCTTAAGAGGAATATTGAATTTTTTTAGAATCATGGCTCCAAGCTTGCTCCTGCGAGGGTCCCATGTCCTATACTCAATCCCTTCAACCTGGATCAGCTTTTCTCCATAAACTGTTTTTCCAGGGTCAAGATTCTTTGTAGCAAGTTGTTTTTTGCCTTTTATAACTTCAAAGATCCCATCCGAAAGTTTTTTGACTTCAGCCATTTATTTCCTCCTCTTTTTCCTTGGCTTTGCCCCGCTTTCCTGTTTTTTTTGAGGAGGCCTGGGGTTTAAAGTTCTGATCAGCAGGACCTTTGTTTCAAGTTTTTCTGTAAGCGAGGGATCTTTTTTCCCTGAATAAAAATCAATGCGCGCAGCAAGAGAAAGCTTTGACGCAACCGCTCTTGCTATCTTTCCTCTTACCCACCAGGGCGCAGTATTTATCAGAGGCTGGCTGTAAATAATCCCGTGCTTTGGAGATGGAGCTCGAGCCCGAAGGTGTTTGAAAAGAGCCTTGCTAGCGCCTATAACCTGAATAGTGCTTGAGGGGAATTCAGCAAGTTTTTCAAGACTCCCTGCCAAACTTATCAATCTTGCCCCAAGCATTGGGCCTGCAACAAGTTTCAGGTTTGGTGCGACCAGTTCCATGCTGTTCTCAATGTAAGTCTCGATCTGCCTCCTCCGTTCATACAGGCTGCAAACGCTTTCTGCAAACCCTTTAAGGAGTACTTCATCAGCAGGTTCAAGTTTTGCACCCATCGAACTCCTAGCTTTTGAATAAAGCGGGTCTTGAGGATCAAGATTTTCTCGAGAACCGTATTTTGCAATAAAAAGTGAAAGATCTTCTCCGGCTAATCCGCTTTCAGGGAAATAACCACCGTACCATTCAGAAAGCCTTTCCGAGAGAGAATTTGTTGTTTCATTGACATCATCCAGGGCTTCTACAGCCTGAATAATTCGCTGATCAGGAGTGAGAGCGCCTGAAACCTGAAGTTTTGCAGCCTCAAGAGTAATTTTGTGTAAAAGAGAGTAATATTCGGCAGATGACTCCACAAATCCGCACTCAAGAGCGGCAGCTTTAAGGTCAAAGCCTTCAGGAGAGAGATCCGACCTGTTGTCCCTTAGAGAAAGAGAATGCAGAGCAAGCTCCCGCACGTCTTTTGAAAGAAGCCTGGATTCCAGAATTTTTCCGGCTCTGTCTGTTTCAAGAACTCCAAACCAGGTATTAATTTTCAATCCGGACCTCCAAAGATGTCTGCACCCTGGTTTCTAGCCTTTGTGAGCAGGACTTTCCCGCCAAGAGACTCGTCAAGCATGCGCTGGGTTTCCTGCTGGAGTTTTTTGCCTTCTGCAACGCTTCCGACAATTCCATAAACTACTGGCCCAAAAGAACTTACGCCTGAACCGTTTGCGCCGTTTTCGCGCATGTAATTCATGATATCCAGAACAGGCTGGGACTGGAGTTCGACTTCCCTTCTCTTAAAACCTGCAGTTTGGATGTGGTTAATTGCCCTGCCAAAATTATCCAGATCTTCCTCCACAAGTGCAGGAAGCATCTGCATCAAGATTACATGGGAAATTTCCTGAACTTCAGCAAGGGGCAGTGGACAGAATTTTTTAAAAAGATCCACTTCTTCCGCATCGTGAGCCCCTTTTCCGTAAGGGATTACAAGAACAATGGGCCAGTCAGGAAAGTTTCTTCTAAAAAGGACTGGTCCAGGAGGCATACGACTGGCTGAAGAAGGAGAAAATGCACCTTTATCCTTGAACTTATGACCACCATCAAGAATAAAGCCACCGTTTTCAAAAGCAGCAACTCCGATCCCGGATGTGCCTCCCCTGCCAACTGCAACTGCAAGTTCTCGAACGCTTTTTCCAAGTCCATAAATCCCGTTTACGGCTACTGCTGTTGACAGTGCAGCCTGAGTCCCGGAACCGAGCCCCACATGATCAGGAAGACTATTGTTAATATGAAGCCGTATTCCTTTTCCTTCCGGAAGAAGAGCATGTGCAGCTTTTTTCATTTTGCCTGCGAGAAGAGGATCACCGATGACTTCGATAGTATCAGCTTCAGTTGCAGAAATTTCCAGGTGGGGAGACTCCAGGGTAATTCCTGCTCCCCCATCGACCCTGCCTAGCTCGGCATTGAGGTCTATCAGGGTAAGATGAAGTCTGGACGGAGACACTACTTTAATCATGTTTACCTTATCCTCATTACCTGTTACATAAAGCTTAGGAGTGAAATCATAAAGCTTAGGAGTAAAACTTCCATTTCTCCCAAAGTTTTTCCTTAATAATCGAATAAGTAAAAGATAAAGTTTTCCCATTAAATATAAATTTAAGGACCGGAAAAACAAGAGAGTATATTCTTACACGGACTTCCATGTTTCCACGAAAATCTACCATAGGGTTCATAAATACAGGGATAACGGAGAAACTACAGTGTCTGCACCGGCTGTAGACCAAACCTGTAACAGAATGTATAAACCCACAGAGCATGCCCGTGTCTGCCGGATCGGAAAGGCCAAATGTCACATTAGATTCCAGACGTTTAATTTTTATCCCATTAAGCAAATCGGAAAATAGGCGAAATAGCGGTTTTCTGAGAGATCTGAATGCTTCCAGGCCCCAGTGAAGCATTTCTCTGGGGGTCATTTCTTCTGGAGCTTCTTCAATCTCGGGCTTCTTCTTCCCTCTTATCTTTGAAATTATACCCCATTTTTCTTTTTTCTCGTCCCCTTCTGTTAGTTTTTCTTTTCTTTCCCCTACTTCTGTTCGTTTTTCATTTTCCTCCCCTACTTCTGTTCGTTTTTCTTTTTTCTCACTATCTTCTATTCTTTTTTCTTCACCCTCACCCATTTCTATTCTCTTCTCTTCGACCTCTTTTTCTTCAACCTCCCTTTTTTTCTTCACTTCAGCCTTATCCTGTGGTTCTATAGTGACTCGTACTTTTTCCGTGTTATTCAGATCGATCTCACTTTGTTTCCCTTTTACTGTTTTGTCTTCATCCGATTTCTTCGGTTCTTCAGGAAAACTTTCGCTTTCTCCAGGTTCCTCTATGGAGAAGGTATGGGAAAAGAGCAGCCATTTTACAGTGAATAAGCCTCTAAGTTCTTTCTTTTCTTCGAGACTCAGGACCTTAAGCTTGAAAGTGAGACCTATTGCTGTAAAAAGTACAAATAAAATCAATAGAAAAACCAGCAGAAGAACAGTGATTACCAGCATATTGATAGGTTATGGAGAAGAGGATAGTCCTGACTATCCTGAAAAACCATACTTATTCCATTCCCTGGAAGTCCCTGATATAGGTTTTAGTTCCAGAAATTC
>ENA-UOOK01004243-UOOK01004243.1-fermentation-metagenome-genome-assembly--contig:-NODE-4243-length-15567-cov-8.816336_pt1 | contig 15567 bp, 15 predicted proteins | sample MGYA00245777_ERZ724023 | MGnify/ENA primary metagenome ERZ724023 (study PRJEB28704, sample SAMN03018312) | fermentation metagenome | biome: anthropogenic terrestrial biome; feature: soil; material...
AATCAACGCCAAACTTACTTTTGAGTTTTAGAAAAGAAAAAAAGTTAATATAATACTTTAGATATAATAATAGATATAAAAACTCACATAGTTTTTGTGAAAATATCAAAGAAGTAACAACTCTTATCTTAATAATAAAATACTTACAATATTTACCTTTTTATAATCTAAAAATGTTATATCTTTGTACTTTGACATATTTGAATAGATGGCAAATAAGAAACAGGATAAAAATAAATTTGGACAGTATTTTACACCAAAAATCATAGCAAATTTTATGATTGATTTGGCTGATGTGAAAGCAAACTCTAAAATTTTAGAGCCTGCGTGTGGCGAGGGTGTTTTCCTTGATTTATTTCAACAAAAAGGATTTGAAAATGTTATAGGATATGAAATTGATACCGAGTTAGCAACTGCTTTTTCAAATGTTTTTTATGAGAGTTTTGTAAAGGCTAAAATAGAAGACAAATTTGACTTAATTATTGGAAACCCACCTTATATTCGTTGGAAAAATTTAGAAGAGAACCTAAAACAAGAACTTATTAATAATCCGCTTTGGAATCAATACTGCAATTCACTTTGTGATTATTTATATATTTTTATCCTAAAATCAATAGAGCTTTTAAATGATAATGGACAACTAATTTTCATTTGCCCTGAATATTGGATGAATACAACTCACTCTCTTGCATTGCGTAATTATATGCTTGAAAATGGTTGTTTTGAAGAAATTTATCATTTTAACGAAACGCCTATCTTTGACAAAGTTACTGTTTCTATAATTATTTTCAAATACATCAAAACTCAAAAAAAGAAAAAAGACATAAATGTTACAAAGTATTATGTTAATCAAAAACTGACTATTGAGACATTGGATAAACTCAAAAGAAGAGATGTTTTTACTGATGTAAAATATTTGAATGTTCCTCAATTTAAGGTAAATGAAAGGTGGATTTTAGAAACAGAAACAGTTCAAAATAAACTTCAATTATTTGAAGAAAAATGTCAAAAAAAACAAGAAAATAAAATATTGTACCTATTCAATGAAATAAATAAAAATGACTTTCATACTATCGGTGAGTTTTGTGATATTGGGAATGGATTGGTTAGTGGTTTAGATAAAGCATTTCAAGTAAATGGCGACTCATTGAACAAGACAGAAAAGCAAGCAATAATTAAAGTTGTAAAAGCAAAAAACTTAAATCCATTTTATCCAGATAATATTACGCCGTATATTTACATTCCGGAGGGTCTGAATGAAGAGGAGGTGAGAGAAAAATATCCTAATTTCTACGCCCACTTTCAGCTATTTAAAAATCAGTTGGAAAAACGATATCAATATAACAAAAAGATTAATATTTGGGAATGGGTGTTTATGAGAAATTTTAATTTATTTAGTCGCAATGAAAAGCGAATCTTTGTTCCTTGTAAAGAGCGAATTTCTAATAAAAACTATTTTCGCTTTTCATTAATTGACCAGGGTATTTACCCAACACAAGATGTTACAGCAATTTTCAAAAAACCAAAAACGAAAGAAAGTATAGAATATATTATGGCTTACTTAAATAGTCCGTTAGTTTTTGAGTGGTTGAAGTATAATGGCATTGTGAAGGGAAACATAGTTGAGTTTTCAGAAAAACCAATTTATAGCATTCCGTTTAAAGCGATAAATTGGGATTGTAGTCAAGAGGTTCATTTACACAATACAATTACAGATCTATCCAAACATTACATTAAAACTAAAAATACAAGTTATTTAAAAGAGATAAATAATTCAATAGATAAGTTAATAGCGATATAAAATGATAGTAGATTACAACCAACTACGCAAAGCCCTAAAAGGGACTTCGGTTCAAAAACCATTGTCGGGAACGTTGTCCGGACACGCAGCAGGAGAACCTTTTGATAAATTCGTTTATACAAAAATCAAAGGACAATTTCCTAAAAATACATTTCGTCAGTATGAATACTTGAATGATTTGTTCAGTAAAAATCCTGATGTAATTGGTGTTGAAGCAAGACAAGTCCTTTTCAATTCACCAACAGTTATGTTTTTGTTAAGTAGAGGAAAAAATGCAACTGACAAATGGAGTATTGAAAACCCTTTTGAAGAAAAGCAAAATGACACAGCAGATATTTTAGTCGTAAAAGATAAATTTTATGAGTTAATTGATATAAAGACCAGAAATATTTCAAAATCGGCACAACCTCCAAATATTATTTCCTCGTACAAATTGGCTCAACTTTGTGCTAAAATGATTGATAATAAAGAATTTGATAATTTCACTATCAACTATTTTGAAATTGATTGGGAGCTTGAGAAAGAAAAACTGATTTGTAAGGATACTCACTTTGCTTGTTTGTTCAATAGTAACCCAACAGATTTGTACATTAATTGGGCAGCCTCAATGCAAATTCAATTTCACGTATGCGATTTAGAACAAAATTTCAAAGGGACTCGCAAGCAATGGACAAAACTTTACTTGAAGCATTTTGTAGCACAGGCAAATAAACGAGCCGATGATATGATTACAAAGTTTGTTAAACCTTTTGAGAAATATATAGATTAAGCAATACTTCTTATTCTGTTAATACTATAAAGAATAAATAGAAGCTTTGCTCTTAAAAGAAACCCCTCACGAGGAGAATTTAATTTGAGTGTTTTTAAATTTAACCTGATTTATTTTTAACGGAACTTAAATCAAAACAAGTTCCATTTAAATAATTCTAAAGTTCCACTTAAATGATAAAATGTGAGAAGATTTTTCATACAATTTGTAGTAATTTTAATTTTAATTTTGTTTCTTTGCATTAGTGTTTTGTCTTATTAAATTCTTAGGATATGAGGAAGATTACTATCTTTATCCTTTTATTAATATGTTGTTTTGCTACTTTTTCACAGAAGGTAACAATAAAAGGTAATGTTATTGCAGCCGATAGCTTAGCAATTGACAATGTAAATATATCCATCACAAAAACAAAACAAGGAGTTTCAACCAATAAAGAAGGAAATTTTATTATTGAAAATGTAACTCTACCTTGTGTTCTAAGCATTTCGCATATTGCTTATCTTTCAAAAGAAATTTCTTTAACTAAGAAAGATATTACCAAAAGAAACACAATTGAGTTAAGTATCTCTCTTTCTGATAAGACTACTCCTATTTCTGAAATTATTATTAGAACTAAGCCTTATTACAGGTTAGAAAGATTGGTCTATGATTTTGAAATAGATGATAACTACTTATATATTATTTCTAATAAGAATGATAGAAAACATCTTTCAGTTTATACCTTTGAAGATTTTAGAAAAAGAACCCAAGAAATACCTAAGGAATGTAATGAGGTTAGTTACGATTGTCAGAACAAATTAAGAGTAAAGAAAGAAGGCAAAGAAGACTATTGGAGGATTTCAAGCTCTGATACTTCTTTAAGATATTATATATATGATTCAGTTCTAAATGGCATTGGTTATATTATTGCAAATCCAAAGAATTATGTAGAAAACAAATATGACATGTTCTTTAAATGGTATTTTGATTTTAAAAACCCAGAAACACTGCCACCAATTCTTTCTAATGTTGGTGTTAATTATAGCGGCTCATTAAAAAATGGAGTTTATTTTTCTTATGATAAAGCTTGGTGGGGAAAACATAAACAGTTATTTCGTATTTATGAAGAGAATGGAAAGCTAAAATATAAAATGGTTTATTATGCCTTTTATGATATTGACGACTGGTTATTCAGCACTATTAAGCCTCCATACAATAAATATAAATTTAATCATAAAATAGACATATTGGGAATAGATAACTTCGCTTTAGATAGATTAATTTTAATAAAAAGATCAAATGATATATTAGAAGAGTATTTAACGAGATTAAAACCTCCTCCAGATGTGGCAGGTATTCTTAATATTCATGTATTGTATTATACTCTAAAAATGAATATTCCTGTTTCCTTTATTACAACCAATAAACATCTTTATATTTTTAATTTTGACAAGGGAGTTATGTACAAACTTGACCAAGATAACGTTCTTCTATCTACGATTTATATTGATACAATCTTTAAAGAAGACTTTAATTATGCTGATATTATCTTTAATAAGGAGTATGATAAATGTTTCGTTCGTTATGATAAGTCTTCTAATACAACATTAAAAGAATTGGACTTAAATACTGGAAAATATATTAGAACAATTAAACTCCCTCAAAACAGAATTGAGAAGATTAGGATTGTTAAGGATTATATTTACTATACTGTTGCAGTGGAGGGAGCAAATGCAATGGAAAGACAACTATATAAACAAAAGATTGATAATAAATGAGAAATAAGGCTTTAATATTTTTAGGTTTTATTATATTTTCATCTTTTGGTTTTTCACAAGAAGTAATTATTAGAGGAACTATTCGCTCTTCAAAAGATGGTTTGCCAATAGACAATGTTAATATATCAATAAAAGGAACTAATAATGGGACTTCGTCAGATAAAGATGGAGAATTTACACTTAAAAACATTCATTTGCCTGCTATTTTAAGGATATCTCATCTTGCTTTCTTTTCAAAAGATGTTGCTCTTTCAAAGGATGATGTGAAAAAGGGAAATACTATTGTTTTAGATATTCTTCTTTCAGAAAAAATAACTAATTTAGCAGAAGTAATAATATCAGAAAAGCCACCTGTTTATCAGTTGGAAAGGTTAATATACGACTTTGAAATAGACGACACTAATCTCTTTATAATTCGTAATAGTAAAGATAAAAAGCTACTACAAGTTTATTCTTTTAATAATTATCTCCGTTATCAAAAATTTATTCCCAAAGAGTGTAATGTCGTTGAATATGACTACTCAAATAATGTTGTGGTTCGAAAAAAGAAAGAAGCAAAATATTATCAAGTCTCAATAAAAGATAATCAAGAAATAATTTTACTAAATCAAGAGTTAGATGTTGTTCAAAGAGGAATAGATAAAATTGTTACTAATAAGAAAAACTACTACGGCATAATACCAAGTTTTCATGATGTTGATATCAGACATCTTGATGAGTTTCAAATATTGAATACCACCTTAGGAAATCGTTTCTTTTCATTGCTTAGCAATAATAAAAAATCGTTATTCTTATATATGATTCACAAATTAGATAATTCGCTAAAATATACCTGCATTTACTATACAACATATAGTTGTGGTGATTGGCTTTTAGATAAAGAGGATGAGTTGATTGATGTGCTTGGTAAATTAAACGCAAGAATTAAATTTGTTTATATTCCTTCCAAATTGGCATATAATTTAAAGAGTCTGAATAACATAAGAACTAATTTCAGGAATAACACACAGAATGGATTATTTCTGAGTAGGCAAAGAATACCTGTGTTTGTTCAAACAAAAGATACTAATGTTTTAATACTGAATTTAGAACTTAAAACATTGTATATTTTAAACTCAAAGGGTAAATTAATTAATCAAAAGGAGTTGGATTATGAATTTAAAGATAAGGAATTAGAGAGGATTGATGATGTTATTTTCAATCAAGATAAAACTAAATGTTATGTTGTTTTTCATAGTCCTTACACAACAAAATTACAAGAGATTGATTTGGAAACAGGAAAGAGTGTAAAGACCATATCTTTACGAACACATTTCATAGAAAAAATAAGAATTGTAGGGGATTATATCTACTATACCGCAAGAGCCAACACTACCAATGGTTTTGAAAGATGTTTATATAAAGAAGTCATAAATTAATAAATCATTTAGCATTATATTTTTCTTCTGCTTCATTATATCGTTTTTGAGTTTTTTTCTTTACTTTTGCATACTTATCTATTCTTTGATTATGGTATTTATTTATGAATAATAGTTTGAATTTTACTCTTCCTTCCTTAGAGGCTAAGCAATATGTTTTGGATAATGGCTTAAAGGTCTATGCTTTTGAAAATAACGATATGGGCGTTATTAGAATGGAGTTCTTTTTCCCCATTGCAGGAACTGCCAGCCAAAACAAAATATACTCTTCTCTTCTTACTAATAATCTTATCTCGGAAGGCTCCAAAAAACATTCTGCCATAGAAATTGCCAATCATATTGACTATTATGGTGCTTTTATTGAAAAAACTCTTGATAAGGAAACAGCTTCTGTTTGTTTTTATTTCTTGCCAAAGTATCAAGATGTTTTAATGCCTTGCTTTGAAGAAATTATAAAGGAACCTATCTTTTATCAATCTGAAATGGATATCTATATTTCCAAACTCCGTCAGCAGTATTTGGTCAATAATCAAAAGACAGACTATATTTCAAGAGTGGCTTTCAATGAGGCTATTTTTGGAGCCAAGCATCCCTTTGGAGTAATTGGTTCTTGGGAAGATTTTGACTTAATTCAAAGAGAGGATGTAATTGATTTCTACAATAATTTCTATTCCTTAAATGGAGCTTCAATTATTTTGGCAGGCAATATTAACAAAGGCTTTATTTCATTGTTAAATAAGAGTTTTGGGAATGAAGATTTACAGGTTAAGAACACTCCTGCCATAAAACCCATTCCAACCAATATAGATACTCAGCCCATAAAAAAGACTATTCACCTTGCTCAATCTGTTCAGGCTTCTATTCGCATTGGAAATATAAGTATTTCATCAAATAACGATGATTTTATGTCGTTGAGTGTTTTGAATTGTCTGCTTGGAGGTTATTTTGGTTCTCGTTTGATGTCAAACATACGCCAAGACAAAGGCTATACTTATGGCATAGGGTCTGCTTTGTATTCGTATAGAGATGTTGGGGCGTTTTATATTGTAGCCGATGTAAAGGCAGAATATTGTCAGAATGCAATTGATGAGGTGTATAAAGAAATAGAAACCCTACACACTCAAAGGGTGGGGGATAAGGAATTGGAAAGAGTGAAGAGTTATATGAGGGGTGATTTGCTAAGAAGTTTAGACGGGAGTTTTGAACTTGCTAATAACTTCCGTCCTTTGCTCAAATATGAATTACCAACAGATTATTATAATAAATTCTTAGAAACTATTAACTATATAAGTCCAGAGGATTTAATTATGCTGTCAAATAAGTATTTAAAGATAGAAAAAATGACAGAGATAAGGGTTGGAAATGAAACAATAATCACATAATAGCGTTATAAAATAAATATATTAGGTTTATGAGAAAGGTATTATTAGTTTTATTTGTCTTTTTGTTTTTAGGAACTTTCTCTCTAAAAGCACAAGACACTATACTTAGAACCTATTGCACTGAGGTAAATCCCGATGGTTCCACAACCATATATTTTGATACCCTTTCTCTACCAGATTTTACAGAATATGTTATTTCTGCTTTTAATTTAGACTCCAATGCCTACATACGAATAGGCTCTATTACAGATATAGCACAAGGCACATACACCGATAATTCTCATAATGCCAATTTATCACAAATAAAATATCTTATCACTGGCGACTTTGGTAGCATAGCTCGTCCTTTCTCCTATATAAATACTATGTATCTTCAAACCACATTGGTTTCAGATAATGTATATAGGCTCAATTGGACATCAATTGGTTCTAAGGCTGTGGGTAGTGAGGGACAGAAGTATAGAATATTTAGACGCTTTGCAAAGGAAGGCTCATGGGAGCTTATAGACTCCACCACTGATTTAACTTATATTGATAACATTCCACCTGTTTGTTCTGACACCTTGTCGTACAAAATAGAACTCCCCAATATTTATGGATGTAGATCAGTATCTAATATTAAGAGTTCTTTGGTTGGAGACACAGAAATTCCAAATGAACCAGTCTTGTTATCATCTTCGGTAGATATTATATCACAAAAGCTAACTCTATCATGGACACCTTCCACCTCTTCGGACACTTGGGGTTATATTGTTTGTGCAGGCAATCCTTGTGTTGCAATTGACACGATTTGGGGTTCTCAATCAGACACCTATACCTGTCCAACTTGTAATGTGGAGCAAGTAAGTTCTCTTGCAATATTTGCATTTGACTCGTGCTTCAATTCATCTCTAAAAACCAATCCCCATAAAAACATTGTCCTTTCCTTTTCAAGACAAGCCTGCTCTCCTAAAATAAACCTAAGCTGGACACCCTACCAAGCCTTACCTGTAAATGTAGAGAACTATAAGCTATATATGAGTCAAAATGGTTCAGATTTCTCTTTACACCAAACCTTTTCTCCTTCCGAATACAGTTTTGAATTTACAGCCAATCCAACTATTGAAACCTATTGTTTTTACATTGAAGCTGTTTTGTCAAACAATCAAATTGCTAATTCCAATAAAATATGCTCCTCAGAACCTATTCCAAAGCAGGTAGAGTTTGCATACATAAGATATGCCTCAGTAAGTTCCGACAATAAGCAAGTAGAATTAGGCTTGTATGTTGATGCTTCTTTAAAGGTTAGTTCTTATAACCTATACAGAGCCAAAGGTGATGGAGACTTTAATCTGATAAAAAAAATCAGCTATACAGGTAATAACTCCCTAACTTATATAGACACCCCTCCAACCCTTTTATCCAAAAATGTATATAGATATAAATTAGAAGTACCAGATGAATGCGATTTACTCTTTAAGACCTCAAATATAGTCTCCACCATAAAACTCAACGTAGATGCCTCCGATGCAGACAAGAACCTGCTTACTTGGAACGATGTTTTGGGTTGGGTTATAGTAGGAGAGTATCAAGTATATAGAACAGAGGAAAGCTCCCCAGAAGGATTTCAAATAGGGAGTGTTACTTCGGCTTCTCTGGGCTTTGAAGAATCAACTATGTCCATGCTCTCAACTGCTGACAAAATATCTTATTACCTCATTGCCAAAGAAGGAGGAGTTGGAGTTGCTGGACAAAATGCTCAGGCACGTTCTTCAACAGCAGAAGTAACAAAAGAGTCTTTAATTTTCATACCAAATGCTTTCACTCCAACCGATATAGCCAATAACGAATTTAAACCCTCCTGCCTTTTCATAAAACGAGAAACCTATAATATGAAGATTTTTACTCGTTGGGGTGAGAAAATATTTGAAACTAATAGTGTTGAGAAAGGTTGGGATGGAACATTTAAAGGCAAGCTTTGTGCCCCTGCATCATACGTTTATGTAATAGAATTTATGGATTCAGAAGGAGAGAAAATTAAGAAAGCGGGCACTGTAAATTTGATAGATTAGAATGTATTTGAGATGATTTTAGAACCCAAAAGAAAGATAGAAGTAATATTTTCACCAGCACTTTTTGAGTACAGACAGCTAAGAGAAAACTATATAATAGTAATAATAGATGTTTTAAGAGCAACCACTTCCATTTGTACTGCCTTTGAATATGGAGTAAGGTCAATGATACCCGTTGAAACCATACAAGAGGCCAAAGACTATAAAGACAAAGGCTATATTGTGGCAGGAGAAAGAATTGAACAAAGCTTTGAATTTGCCGATTTGGGTAATGGAGCCTTTGAATTTATGCAAGAATACCTAAAAGGTAAAGACATAGTCCATTCCACAACCAATGGAACCGTTGCAATCAGTATGGCAACCAAGGCTCAGGCTTCTGAAATACTTATAGGAGCTTTCTCTAATCTTTCGGCACTTGCCAACTACATCAAATCCAAACAAGAAAACGTTTTATTCTTTTGTTCTGGTTGGAAAAATACCTTTTGTATAGAAGACTCTGTATTTGCAGGAGCTTTAATTGAGGAGCTAATGCAAACCAATAGTTTCATAAACCACAACGATGCTGCTCATTCTTGCATAGAATTATGGAAAGCCTCTCAAAATAATCTTCTAAAATATATGGAAAGAGCCTCACATTTCCAACGTTTAAGAAAGTATAAAATGGACGAAGTATTTGATTACACATTTACCCTAAATACTTGTAATGTTGTGCCTAAGCTCTATAACGACCGTCTAAAAGATGCACTAAAAGAAGAAAAAGAATAAGCTATTGAAATAATGAATAGAGCTAATAAACACAACAATACCTAAAACAGAATAAAAACATTATGAAAATAAAGAACTTATTAATATTATTAACTTTTATACCATTAATTATGAATGCACAGAATTTTGAGAAAGATGTAATAAAATCTTTAAATAAGACAACAGACGATATTACCATAACTTTTATTAAGCATGGTAGTTTAGCGTTTGAGTACAAGGGAGAAACCATTTATATTGACCCTGTTTCGGCCTATGCAGATTATAGTAAAATGTCAAAAGCCGATTATATACTAATTACTCACGACCATTATGACCATCTCGACTTAAAAGCCATTGAGCTTCTGAAAAAGCCTTCAACCAAGATTATAGGTAACCATAAATCAATTGAGCAATTAAAAGAAGGTATAGCTTTAAGAAATGGGGATATAAAAGCATTTAGCGAATCGTTTATTGTGCTTGCTGTTGCGGCATATAACGTAACTGAGGGTAGACTACAATTTCACCCTAAGGGAGAAAATAATGGATATGTGATTGGTTTTGATGGAACCAAAGTATATGTTGCTGGCGACACTGAATTTATTCCAGAGATGGAGAGCCTAAAAGATAGGATTTCAATTGCATTTTTGCCAGTCAATCAGCCCTATACTATGACAATTGAGCAAGCTATAAAAGCTGCCAAAACCATTAATCCTAAGATATTGTACCCTTACCACTATGGCGAAACAGAGCTTAAAACTCCAATAGAAAAACTTGCAGAAGGCTTAAAAGACACTCAAATTGAAGTCAGGATTAGAAAGATGGAATAGTCTTTTTTATTTGATTTTAATTTCTTAGATTTTGATTCTATTTTCTTAGATTTTGGTTCCAAATTCCTCTTTTTGATACCCATAATACGCATTTCTTATTCCTAAATTATTATTTAATTCAAAATATTTGCTTAACACAAAGCTAATATAATCAATTATTTGCATTAAATAAATATATTTTTATATAAATAAATTATCTTAAAAATATGTTCCAATGGAAAATAATTTATATCTTTGCATCGTTAATTCAAGAAAATTGATTTAAAAAAACGATAATAATAAAAACTAAATATAAAAATAAGATGAAATATGTAATTGTTGGAGGCGTGGCAGGTGGTGCAACCACAGCAGCTCGTATCAGAAGAATAAGCGAAGAGGCTGAAATAATACTAATTGAAAAAGGAAAGTATATTTCTTATGCAAATTGCGGATTGCCTTATTATATTGGCGATGTTATTCAAGACAGAAACAAATTATTTGTTCAAACTCCTGCTTCATTTGGAGGCAGATTCAATGTTGATGTAAGGGTTGAAAACGAAGTGATGTCAATTGATAAGGATAAAAAGGAAATTGTGGTTAGGCGAAATGACGGCAGCAAATACAAAGAAAGCTACGATAAGCTACTTCTTTCCCCTGGGGCTTATCCAATTGTTCCTAATATGAAGGGAGTTGAGAATGAAGGTGTATTTGTTCTAAGAAACGTTACCGATACTGACAGGATTAAAAATTATATTTCAACTAATAATATTAAACGTGCTGTTGTTGTAGGAGCTGGTTTCATTGGCTTGGAAATGGCAGAAAATCTTGCTGAAATTGGTGCAGAGGTAACCATAGTTGAAAAGGCTAATCAGGTTATGGCACCTATCGATTTTTCTATGGCAGCCCATGTACATCAACATCTTTTGGCTAAGGGCGTTAATTTAGAGCTTGAACAATCTGTTGAAAAAATTGAGAAGAAAGGCTATACAATAAATGCTATTTTGGATAATGGCAAAACAATTGAAACTGACATTATAATTCTTTCAATAGGGGTTCGTCCAGAAAACACATTAGCTTTGGATGCAGGCTTAAAGATAGGCGAAACATCAGGCATTTGGGTAAATGATTACTTACAAACCTCCGATGAAAATATTTATGCTGTGGGTGATGCAATAGAGTTTCCTCATCCAATAACCAAGAAGCCTTGGCTTAACTATTTGGCTAACCCTGCAAACCGTCAAGGAAGAATTGTTGCCGACAATATGGTATTTGGAAATAAGATAAAGTACGAGGGGGCAATAGGAACTTCCATTGCAAAGGTATTTGACCTAACTGTTGCTTCAACAGGTCTTGCTGCAAAAAAACTAAAACAATTAGGAATAGAGTATTTAAGCTCAACAACTCATTCCAATTCACATGCAGGTTACTATCCAGATTCATTACCACTTACAATAAAACTCGTTTTTGAGCCTAAGACAGGTAGAATATTTGGTGCCCAAGGAGTAGGTTTTGATGGTGTGGACAAGAGAATTGACCAAATTGCACTTTTGATTAAAAAGGGTGGAACAATTTACGATTTAATGGAACTTGAACATGCTTATGCTCCGCCTTATTCTTCTGCAAAAGACCCAATTGCAATTGCAGGATATGTGGCAAGTAATATTCTTAATGGCACAATGCAAGTGGCCTCGTGGAGAGAAGTAAAAGAAGCCGACAGAAGCCAAGTGTTAATATTAGACGTTAGAACCCCAATGGAGTTTGCAATGGGTAGTGTACCAGGAGCATTAAATATTCCTGTGGATTCTTTAAGAGAGGGGTTAAGTCGTTTGCCTAAGGATAAGAGAATTTATCTTTATTGTGCAATAGGCCTAAGAGGTTATTTGGCGTATAGGATTTTATCGCAGCATGGTTTTAATGATATAAGAAATCTTTCAGGAGGATATAAAACATTCTCAACTTCTATGGCTCCAATCATTAATCAAAAAAAAAAGCTAATTGATAACGAGCATGAAGATGCCGAAGATACTAAGTTTGAAGCAAAACAGATGAAAACAATAAGAATTGATGCTTGTGGATTGCAATGCCCTGGTCCAATCATTAGATTAAAGGAAGCAATTGATGGTCTTGAAGATGGTCAGAGAGTACAAATTCTTTCAACCGATGCAGGATTTGCTCGCGATTCACAGGCATGGTGCGACACAACAGGCAATTTGCTTATTTCTTCCACAATGAACAAGGGAGTATATGAGGTTGTTGTAGAGAAAAATCCAAAAACCTGCGAAATAATTACAACATGTCAAGACAAAGGCAAGACTTTCATTGTATTTAGTGATGACTTAGACAAAGCACTTGCCTCAATGGTACTTGCCAATGGAGCAGCAGCAACAGGCGATAAGGTAACAATATTCTTCACTTTCTGGGGACTAAACGTAATTAAGAAAATAAATAAACCAAAGGTTGAGAAAGATATATTTGGAAAGATGTTCTCGATGATGCTTCCTTCATCCTCACTTAAGCTAAAACTATCCAAAATGAGTATGTTGGGAATAGGAGATAGGATGATGAGATATATTATGAAGAAAAAGAATATTGAGTCATTGGAATCATTAAGAGATCAAGCCCTAAAACAAGGTGTGGAGTTTATTGCTTGTCAAATGTCAATGGATGTTATGGGAGTTAAGAGGGAAGAGCTTTTAGATGAGGTTACTATTGGAGGAGTTGCAACCTACATGGATAGAGCTTCCAGAGCTAATGTAAACCTATTTATATAAAACTACTATGAAAAATATATTTCAAAAATATTGGTTAATAATATTAGGAATAATCGTTGGAATTGTTGGAGGATACTTATACTGGCACTTTATTGGGTGCAATGGAGGAACATGTCCAATTACTTCATCGCCTGTTAATAGTTCCGTTGCAGGAGGGTTGATTGGTGGATTGCTTATTAGCTCGTTTGACAAAGGTAAAAAAGATAATAAAGACAACAAAAAATAATAATAATTAATGATTGATAACTTTGAACATAAAGCAAAAACTTGGGACAACCCAATGCAAATGGAAATGACAAGCAAATTTGTTTCCAAGATAAAAGAAAGCATATTCTGTTACAAAGAAGATGTGGTTGCAGAGGTTGGATGCGGAACGGGATTAGTAGGTTTAAGTTTTTTGGATATTATTCAAAAGATATATATGATTGACAACTCCCCTTCAATGCTTAATGTTCTAAGAGAAAAATTAAACACCAATTTACACAAAGCCAAGGTAGAGATAATTGAAAACGACTTTGAAAACACTAACCTAAAAGACCTAAGCGGAGTACTAAACTTTATGTCCCTACACCATATAGAAAACATTTCTGCCTATTTTGATAAGGTAAAACAAAGCCTAAAAGACAATGGATTTCTTGCAATAGGCGATTTGGTAACAGAAGACGGAACCTTTCATTCCAATGCTATTGTCCCTCATTTTGGCTTTGATGTAAGAGAATTATCAGAACTATTAGAACAAAAAGGCTTTACAATATTAAGAAAAACAATCTATGATAAGGTAGAAAAGAACAATAGAACCTATCCATTATTTATTATAATAGCACAAAAATAATTAAGAAATGAAAAAACTATCAATATTAATTGTCTTTTTGATAGCAGGAACACTTTCATCTTGCTCTCCAAAAGAAACAAAAACAAAAGAAATACAAATAACAGAAACAAATAATTTAAAAACCCCAAAGAAAATGAACACAATACATTTAACAAAAGCAGAGTTCCTAACAAAGATTATGAACTACGAACAAAACCCACAAGAGTGGAAATACTTAGGCGACAAACCTTGTATAATAGATTTCTATGCCGATTGGTGTGGTCCTTGTAAAATGATAGCTCCAATCCTTGAAGAATTGGCACAAGAGTATGATGGAGAAATTTATATCTATAAAATAAACACCGAAAAAGAACAAGAATTAGCACAAGCCTTTGGCATACGCTCCATTCCATCACTTCTTTTTGTCCCAATGAACGAGCAACCACAAATGGTTCAAGGAGCATTACCAAAGAGTGAATTCAAGAAAGCAATAGACGCAGTTTTGTTGAAGAAAGAAACCAAATAGAAAGGCAGAATTATGAATACAATATGCAAAATTAGAGATATATACATGGCAATAGGAGAGTTTGAAACATATTTTGTCAAAGAATTTAACCTATCTCTAAATGAAGGGATGTTGTTATGCTCTTTGCAAGAAAAAGGGGAGCTTACCTCAACAAGCCTTGCCAAAGAGCTTCAACTAACCTGCTCCAATACCTCCAAAGTCATAAAGAGCGTTGAAGAAAAAGAGTATATTGAAAGGAAATTAGGCAAAGAAGATAAAAGAGAAATGCGTTTTTCTTTAACCCCAAAGGGTAATGATGTAATAAATCATATAAAAGCCTCAAAGATTGAAATTCCAAAAGAATTGAAAAGAGTATTAAAATAATGATTAATGTTTAGTTGCTTAGTTGTTCTTTGTTAATTGCCGTCTGCTTTAGCTGACGGACAACAAAAGACAAACAAAAAAGGGGCATATTTTACTATGCCCCTTAAAACCTTTAATCTCTAATCTCTAATCCGTCAGTTAAAACTGACGGCAATTAATCATTTTACAATTAACTATTTTAATCATTAACTACTAATCCGTCAGTTAAAACTGACGGCAATTAACCATAAAACCATAAACCTTAAACCATAAACAGCAATACTATTGCTTAACAACCTTATACTCCCCGCTTCCCTTAGCTGTGCGAAGTTTTAGGATATATATTCCATTATCAAGATTAGAAACATCAATGGTTGTACTCTTTGGTG
>ENA-UOOK01004245-UOOK01004245.1-fermentation-metagenome-genome-assembly--contig:-NODE-4245-length-15560-cov-8.069074_pt1 | contig 15560 bp, 15 predicted proteins | sample MGYA00245777_ERZ724023 | MGnify/ENA primary metagenome ERZ724023 (study PRJEB28704, sample SAMN03018312) | fermentation metagenome | biome: anthropogenic terrestrial biome; feature: soil; material...
AAAACAGTGGTCTGGAGAAAATAACCTCCTGTTTTATTGATGGACTGAAATTTGGATTTCAAATTTTTGGACCGGTAATCCCTATTGCCGCATTCTTCTACCTTGGAGATGCCGCGTTTCCCCATATTTTCGGAGAAGTATTGCCGGCCGGATCCAGCGGTTTGGTGAATGATCTTGGTATCGCGCTGGCCAATGCCGTTCCGCTGAACAAAGCAATCGCAGCGATCACCTCCACAATAGTGGGCTCCATTACCGGACTGGATGGTTCCGGATTCTCGGGAATCAGCTTGGCCGGCTCTGTAGCAAAACTGTTTTCCACAGCCATCGGCAGCGGAGCGGCCACTTTAACCTCTCTTGGGCAGGTGGCTGCAATCTGGGTGGGCGGAGGCACCCTGATTCCATGGTCCGTTATCCCCGCAGCGGCGATCTGCGAAGTCAGTCCCTTTGACCTGGTCCGCCGAAATATGAAACCGGTCGTGATCGGTTTGGCAGTCACCACCATCGCAGCAATCTTCCTGATTTAGCTTAGCCTGCGGGTTTCTTCATTGAAGAAGTAAAAAATTCTTCCCGACCGGGAAGAATTTTTTATGGCATGTTGACGTACATTTTTATGCACTTCAAATTATATATATGTTGTGCGTGCAAACTTTTCAAACCCGTATTGTACTTTATGGGTTTATCCAGCAACCCTATCTTCTTTAAAAAATTATGTAAAAGCAGGCCTCGTATAGCGTATTGATATGTCATGGAAGTTTTGCCATGTACGACAAATTATCAGAAAAATGCAATCCAATCATATTATTTTTCAAATTATAAGTTATAAATATAAAATTATAATTGTACTTCAATACAAAATGCATTAGAATAGGTAAAAATAGACGGCGATTTATTTTAAGGAGGCAACGAATCATGAAAAAAATCATTGGAATGCACCTGATCCTCAGTCTTGTCCTTTTGACAGCTGCAGGATGCTCCTCCACTCCCACCGGAAAAAGTGGTGGTGGCAATGTGATCCGGATCGGTGTCTATGAGCCTTCGTCCGGTGACAACGGTGCCGGAGGGAAACAGGAGATCCTTGGGATCGAATACGCCAATGCCGTTGTCAACACCGTTGAAATCGGCGGCAAACCCTATAAGATCCAACTGGAAATCGTCGATAACGAATCGTCCACAGACAAGGGCCCTTCTGCAGCATCCTCACTGGTCAGTGCCAAGTGTTCCGCTGCCATCGGCTCCTATGGCTCCAGCGTATCCATTGCAGCCAGCGATGTATTCCGAAATGCCGGAATTCCCGTAATCGGTCCTTCCTGTACCAATCCCCAGGTTACGCTGGGAAATACCCATTACTTCCGGGTATGCTATCTTGACCCTTTTCAGGGTACGGTACTTGCCAACTTTGCTGCTGACAATTTTCAGGCAAAAAAGGCATATATCCTGACAAAACTCGGGGATGACTATTCCGCAGGTCTTGGAAATTACTTCAAGACTGCCTTTACCGGAATGGGCGGCACGGTTGTGGAGGAAAACTTTCAGGAGGGAAACAGCGATTTCACAGCATATTTGGCTACTGCCACCAACGAAGGAGCAGACGTCATCTTCGCACCGACATCCACAGAAGCAGCGTCCCTGATCATCGGCCAGGCAGCTTCCCAGGATATCGGCATTCCCCTGCTTGCGGGAGACACATGGGACAGTTCCGTTATCCTGGATGCCGCCAAAGGTTCGGGGCAGAAGGTTTTTGTGTCCACCTTTTTTGATGAAGGAGACGATTCCGCTGCCGGCTCCCGGTTCGTGACCGATTTCAAGACATGGCTGAGCAAAAATCCGGCCAAGCGCAACAACAATGGCGGCAATCATATCGTGGCAGCCGTTTCCGCACTGGGTTATGATGCTTATATGACTGCCATCGAAGCAGTCAAGACTGCCGGAAGTGCGGATCCGACAGCGGTCAACGATGCTTTATGGAATGTAAAATACGCCGGAGTAACCGGGGATATCTCCTTTGACAAAAATGGGGACGCCATTCGGGAGGAAGCCTACATCAAACAGGCAAACAATTCGGATGGTACCTGGAAGTTCGTCGGCATTCAGGGCGTGAATTAACTGTTGGGAGGCTTTAACATGGGATTTTTTCAAACCAATCTGCCTTATATCCTGGCCGGCATTTCCGTGGGAGGACAATATGCTCTGATTGCCATTGGGTATACCCTGGTATATGGAATACTCCGGCTGATCAATTTTGCCCATGGCGATATCTTCATGACTGCCGGGTTTATGATGGTTTATCTTTCTGCCAGCCTGCCACTTTGGCTGTCCATCCCTCTGGTCATTCTACTGACCGTACTGCTGGGCTTCCTGGTGGAGCGGATTGCCTACAAACCGCTCCGAAAAGCTCCGCGCATGTCAATTATGATCAGTGCCATCGGCGTTTCCTATCTGATTCAGAACTGCGCATGGTATGTGACCAGTGGTCTGGCAAAACAATTTCCTGTCATACCCTGGATCAGTGATTCCGTCACTGTTTTCTCCGCTACCACCAAAGTGGTGACCATCCTAACACCGGTGTTTACGCTGGGGCTGGTTGCGGCCCTGGTTCTGCTCATCCGCCATACCAAAATCGGAATGGCAATGCGGGCGGTATCCAGGGATTTTGAGACAAGTCAGCTTATGGGCATAAAGATCAATTCCGTTATCAGTACCACCTTTATTATTGGTTCCTTCCTGGCAGCCGTTGGGTCGATTCTATATTTTACCAACTATACCACCGTTACACCGACTGCCGGATCCATGCCAGGTCTGAAAGCTTTCGTTGCAGCCGTTTTCGGCGGAATCGGCAGCATATCCGGTGCAGTTCTGGGAGCCTTCCTGATCGGTATTTGTGAGAATATCATCAAGGGATTGGGCTGGACAACTTTTTCCGATGCTTTTACCTTTGCACTGCTTATTGTTATCCTTATCGCCAGACCCACTGGGCTTTTCGGCGAGAAATCCATGGACAAGGTTTAGGTGAAAATTATGAAGATGAAAAACAAAATCATTACAGCAGTTGTTCTGATTATGGCACTTTTTGTACTGCTTCTGGCACTGGAACGAATATTGCCCCCTTCCTCCATGCTCTTCGTGGTATTGAAGAAAGGCGCCATTTATGCTCTGGTGGCGGTCTCCATGAATCTGCTCAACGGTTTTACCGGCTTGTTCTCTCTCGGTCAGGCGGGATTCATGCTCATCGGGGCTTATACCTATGCCATATTGACCATTCCCATGGAAGCCCGGGGTATGGTATATCAATACTTTGACGGAGGAATCGTACCGCTTGCCCTGCCGGTTATCCTTGCCATTCCTCTGGCCGGTCTGGTAACAGCCATTTTTGCCTATCTTATCGGCTTGCCGGTTCTCAGGTTGAAAAGCGACTATCTGGCCATAGCCACACTGGGCTTTGCAGAAATCATACGCGCAATCCTCCAATGGGATAAGCTGGGGCCCATTACCAATGGATCCAATCTTCTGAAATTATATCCCGTTTTTACCTCCGTGATCTTTCCCTTTGCCGTAACAGGAGTCTGTATTGCCATTATTGTTCTCCTGATCAATTCTTCCTACGGGCGGGCCTTCAAAGCCATTCGGGAGGATGAAACTGCAGCGGAGGCAATGGGAATCAACCTTGCCCATCATAAACAGCTTTCCTTTACCATCAGCTCCTTTTTTGCGGGGATAGGCGGAGCTCTCCTTGCCATGTATCAGACAACCGTACAGGCATCGGCGTTCCGGGCCACCATGACCTATGAAATCCTCCTGATTGTGGTAATCGGCGGCATCGGTTCCGTCACAGGAAGCTGTATTTCCTCCTTCCTGTTCATTGCCTGCAGCGAATGGTGGCTGAGATTCCTGGATAACACCATCTTTATCGGCAATTTTCAGGTGCCTCTTTTGGGACCCGGTTTTCGAAAGGTAGTCTTCTCGGTCATTGTAATGATCATTGTGCTGTTCTACAGCAGGGGAATCATGGGAACAAAGGAACTTTCACTGGAAGGGCTTTACCAATTCCTTCGAAAGCGCTCTGAAAAGAAAAAGAAGGGAGATGTTCCAGCATGACGGATCATATTCTTCAGATGGAAAACCTGACCATGCAGTTTGGCGGTGTAATTGCCCTGGATAACCTTTCCCTGGAGATAAACCGGGGAGAAATTATAGCCCTCATCGGCCCCAACGGGGCGGGGAAAACCACGGCATTCAACTGCATCACCGGTGTTTATGAACCCACAAACGGATGCATCCGATACGAAGAACAGATCATCGCCTCCAATCATCCCCAGGGGAAAATGAAAAAGCTCTATATCGGAAAAAACAAGGATTCCTATACAAGGGTGATCCGACATACTCCGGATAAAATAGCCCAAATGGGCATTGCCCGTACGTTCCAGAATATCAGACTGTTCAAGGATCTTACCGTATTTGAGAACGTTCTGATCGCCAAACATATGCACATGAAACAGAACGTTTTCACGGCAACCTTTCGCATGAATCGTCGGGAAGAAAAGCGTATCCGGAAGGAATGCCTGGATTTGCTGGAAGAACAGGATCTGCTTCCCTTCTGCGGCGAACCGGCAAGCAGCCTGCCCTATGGACTGCAGCGCCGGCTTGAAATTGCCCGGGCACTGGCATCCGAGCCAAAGCTCCTGCTGCTGGACGAACCGGCGGCAGGCATGGATCCCCAGGAGACCCGCAGCCTGGCGGATTTCATTGTCCATGTCCGGAATAAATACCGTCTTACCATTTTTCTGATCGAACATCATATGGATCTGGTCATGCGAATTTCCGACCGTATCTATGTGCTGGACTTTGGAAAGCAGATTGCCCAGGGTTCGCCGACTGAGATTCAAAACAACCGGCGCGTGGTGGAAGCATATCTGGGGGTGGCTGAAGATGCTTGAAGTAAAGGAACTGAAAGTCAATTACGGCGGAATTGAAGCTGTCAGGGGAATCTCCTTCTCCATACCGGAAGGAAAGATTGTTACTCTCATCGGTGCCAACGGCGCAGGCAAAAGCACTACACTTCGCACCATTTCCGGGCTGATCCGCCCAATCAGCGGCAGTATCTCCTTTCTTGGAGAGGACATTACTGAAAAGGGCCCCGCCGATATTGTGGCAAAGGGTATTACCCTGGTTCCGGAAGGCAGAAAAATATTCCCTGATCTGACCGTCCTGGAAAACCTGAAAATCGGCGCATATCTCCGAAAGGACAATCCGAAGGAAGATCTCAAATGGATATTTGAACTGTTTCCCCACCTGAAGGAGAGAACCTGGCAACCGGGCGGAACCCTGTCTGGCGGGGAGCAGCAGATGCTTGCGGTAGCCCGGGCACTGATGAGCCGCCCCAGGCTCATCATGATGGACGAGCCTTCCCTGGGACTGGCTCCCATTGTCGTCAGGGACATTTTCCGTATTCTTCAGGAAATTCACAGGCAAGGGGTAACGATCCTGCTGATTGAGCAAAATGCAAACATGGCACTGAAAGCGGCGGACATCGGTTATGTAATGGAGACCGGACGGATCACTCTCGGCGGGTCCGGTGCAGAACTGCTGGCAAACGAAGGAGTCCGGAAAGCATATCTGGGGACGTGAACCGTCCCCTCTTTTCATGAATATACTGTTCCATGGGTTGACAAAGTGAAGGAAAGTACATAGAATAATATAAAGTCATAGCAAACATATATGAATAGGAGGATGATATTTCATGAAAGCAGATTATCCGGCAATCGGAGCGCTGCTGGCTGCCATTGTGCTCATTGGCATTTTGGCATATTTAGGAAAGAGAAAAGTGGATTTTGGCCTGCGAACCATCATCGCTCTGGCATTTGGGCTGGTACTGGGTATCGTTTTTGAAGGGCACACGGATTATGTGCAGCCGATTGGTACAATTTATGCCAACATTATCTCAGCCTTTGTCGTCCCGCTTTTGTTTTTTAGTGTCATTTCCGGCATCACCAATTTAGAAAATATAGGAAAGCTTAAAACAATTGGACTGAAAAGTATAGGATTGCTTATTTCAACCACGTTTATCGCTTCCACAATCTCATTGCTTGTTTCCCTGCCGATGGGTATCGGAAAAGGTGCGGTGATCACCCTTCCGGCGGATTATGAAGCGAGGGAAATCCCGAAAGTATCACAGGTCATTATTGATTTGTTCCCAAGGAATTTTTTTGAACAGGCTTCGGCGAATACAGTCGTACCCATTATTCTGTTTGCCCTGTTGATTGGCGTAGCTGTCGTGATGCTGTCCGCAAAGGATCCCCAGGGAGTAAAGCCCTTCAAGCGCTTCGTGGACTCTGTTTCAAAGGTAAACAATACTGCCATCTCATACATCATTGAATTTACGCCCTATGCCGTACTGGCTTTGGTTGCAAATGCGGTATCCAATAACGGACCGGACAAGTTATTGCCTCTCCTGCCAGTGCTGGCTGTGGCTTATTTATTATGCTTCCTTCAAACCTTTGGGGTCAACAGCATATTGATTGGAACGATGGCTAAATTAAATCCCATCCGGTTCTTTCAGCATATCTGGCCGGCACAGGTAATCGCCTTCACTACCCAGAGCAGTATCGGAACGATTCCTGCAACGGATAAATGCCTGAGAAAGGCAGGAGTTTCTGAAAATATTTCTTCCCTTGTTGTGCCATTGGGTGCAAATATCGGTATGCCCGGTTGTGCAGGTATTTGGCCGACTTTGCTGGCGGTATTTGCAATCCATGGGTTGAATATGGAATATTCTGCCGTGCAGTATATCCTCCTCGTTCTGATCACCACCCTGGTCAGCATAGGAACCGTAGGGGTCCCGGGAACAGCCACCATTACCGCAACTGCCGTGTTTGCAGCAGCAGGACTTCCGATTGAGATTATAGTGCTGTTGGCACCGATCAGCTCCATTGTAGACATGGCCCGCACCGCCACCAATGTAAGCGCAGCCGCAACAACCGCCTTAATTGTTGCCAAAAGTGAAAAGGAACTGGATTTGAAAAAATACAATGATATTCATGATGAAACGCAAAAGGGATCACCGGTAGGATCGGATTAAAAACAGGATAATGCATAAAAGAATCAGAACGGATACAATCATTCCTGTCTTTAATACATTCAGGGCGAAAGGGATCGTTACACCGCTGTTCCCCGCAATGAGACCAAAACTGATCAGAATTCCTGCCAGAACAATACTGAGGGCCAGCATAATCACACTGAGGGAGATTCGGTTCGTGATCCGATTCAGTTGCTTCTGAAGCGAATCCCCGCCCTTTATTTCAATGGGAACCGAAAAGTCCTGCTCTCCAATTCTGTGCAGAACGTTTTGCATCGCAGCCGGGAATTCATGCAGCATCCTTTGGTATTTCCATATCCCTTTCCGAACCTGCGTCTTTACCTTTCGCAATGAGAAAGATTGATAGACCAACTTTTTGGCGATGGGTTCCGCGATGGTAATGGCATTGAGCTCCGGGGCCAGCTTTTCCAGCACCCCCTGCAGGGTCGCCAACGTCTTTGCCAGCAGGGTGAATTCATGTGGAATTTTGATATGATTCAAATACACCGTATGAAAGACTTCCCGGATCAAATCATCGATCCGGATTTTATCCATGGGCATGGTCAGGTATTTCGCAACGATTGTGTCAACATCCTTTTCGAAGTTTTTCATATCCTTTTGGTCCACTGTAACATCCATATCCACCAGAGAGCGAACTACCATTCCGCTGTCTTTGGTGGTAACTCCGACAAAGAATCCGGAGATCATTTCCTTGCGGCTCTCATCCAGATATCCCACCATCCCGGTATCGAGAAAAACCACTGTCCCGTCCGGCAGAACCTGTATGTTGCCCGGATGGGGATCCGCATGGAAAAAGCCATCCCGTAAAATCTGATTGCATATGGACGTGGCAATCGTTTCCCCGATTTTCCTTCGATCCAGCCCTGCCCGGTCCAATCCCTCCAGATCGCTTATTTTCAGGCCGTCCGAATATTCCATGGTAAGAACCCGTTTTGTGGTATAGATCCACTTTACCTTCGGTACCGTAATGCCTTCATCCTGACGGAAATGATGCAAAAAGGTATCTGCGTTTTCTCCTTCCTCCATGAAATTCAGCTCTGCCTTCATGGTACTTTCAAAATCTTCCACCATGCCGTTAAAATCGTAAAGTTTTCCAAATTTGGTATGACGATCAATAAAGTGAGCCATGCTTTTCATAATGTCCAGATCCAGGTCGATGGTATCCTCTATTTCCGGTCTTTGAACCTTCACGGCAACCTGTATTCCGGAAAACAGCCTTGCCCGATGGACCTGGGAAACAGAAGCCGCGGCGATTGGATCCGGGTCGAATTCCTGATAGATATGCTCCAGTCTGTCTTGAAACTCGCTTTCGATCAAAGCCCGAACCTCCGGAAACGGGAATGGCGGTACCGAATCCTGAAGCTTTTTCAATTCCTTCACAACTCCATCCGGCAGAATATCCTGCCGGATGCTCAGAATCTGACCCAGTTTGACAAATGTCGGACCCAGCTCTTCCAAGGCCATCCTCAGGTGCTTTCCGGCGGAAGCTTCGGCATTGCCGGAAGCTGCGTCCGGATCGAATATTCCCTTTTTTTTCGCAAAAAAAGGACGGGAATCTGCTCGCTGAAACAACATTCCAAATCCATGCCTTGTAAAAACAGCGATAATCTCCTTGTATCTTTTGATGCGTACCTGCCTGTGATCCATTTAATCATCCCATCATTACAAAGCTGCCAAAAATGACCCTTGCCGTCCCCGCTCACCGGATCCCCGGCATACTGTCCGATTTATCCTTTCCTTTTTTTGCTCTTTTATTTGTCGTTTTCTTCCCGGGACCTGCCCTGCTCCTGCAGAGCTTTTTGTATCTCTTCCCTTACAATCTCCCGAATTTCATCCCTTGTGATGATATCTTTCTTTTGTGCTACATTCAGGCTATCCAAAGCATCTGCGGTTTCCTTCTGAATCATTTTTTTCAGCTCTTCCCGCTGTTCCTCACCCTGCTCCACAAGCCTGCCTGCCAGCTGCCGTGCGTCCTTCTTTGCCACATCGCCTTTGTCAACCAATTCTTCCACCAGATTTTCAATCTTTTCCCTTGAGTACATCAAAAGACCCAGACCCAAACTGAAGGACTCTTCAATAGATTTTCCAATGGAATCGGATACATGGGACATGTTAGCCCCTCCTTTCCTTTCTTTTTTAACGATCCTTTTTCTTCTGCTGCTCCTTTTGCTGTTTCTGTTGCTCCTTTTTTTCCAGGAGCTCCTTTCTTCTCTGCTGATATTGTTCCTCCGTTTTATGGTCTTCCATCCATTCCAGAACTTTTACTGCCTTTTTACTGTTCTTGCTATAGGCCGTAACGGCCAGAACAGAATCTTTGGTATCGAAAACGGATTTACTGAGCGACTGGATGTCCGAAGCCGGAACCCCATACACTCGGGGCGTTTTATCATCTTCCGTGGAAAAGGTGTACCCGGCCAGCTGCTCTTTGGTAAAGCGCCCCGTCAGATCCGTGTAATCGTCCAGCGGCAGGAAGGCACCGCCTTTGGCCATATTCTTAAACTCATCCTTCGGGAAAGCATAAATATCGCCACTTTGGCTGCCCAGCATCACCGTAAGCTTTTGCCTGCCGGCATATTCCATATCGCCTTCGATCCCAATGTTGAAAAGATTCACTTCACGAAGGCCCGGAAAATCCATGCATACGGTATCGCCATATTCCTTTGCAGCATCCTCCATCATATAGCCGCCCACCAGATAGATATCCACTTTCTTCTCCGGCGGTGTCTGTGGTTTTGTAACCGTGGCCAGCATACTCCAGGAGAAAATGGTCAGAACAATTCCCAGCACATACTTCCACTTGTCATAATGAAAATGGTTCCTTATGGTTTCCTTATCGACTCGTACACGATACATCCATTCATCCCCGCCATTCTTAAACTGCAATATGATTTCGATCTATTGATTTCCTGATGAAAAGAAATTTATTTGTCATGATCATTATAGAATATTGATATAAAAAAGGCAAGCAGACGGGAGTTCCCGGCTGCAAGATTAACAGATTATTCATAATGTCCTTCATTTCCTTTTCCCCGGGCCTTTGACAGGGATCATCGAAGTCCAGGCAACAGGACAATGAAAGGACAATAAAATGATATATACCATACTATGATATATAATATAATGATGTGGTATATAATATCGCAATATGGTATATAATATTATGTCATGTCTTTATGTATTTTTAATCATTCCAGCTCCTGTCTTTTATACGATTCGTGGAACTTTCATTTAACACTTGTGTTTTTAACGCTCAAAGTTTATGATAGATTTAGTAAAACAATACAATATGTAATGATCATTTGTTATATAGGAGGAGATATGAGTAATCTAGATTCAGCTGTACTTCGGGACAAGGTTGCAGGAGCTCTTTATGGACAGGCTCTCGGTGATGCGTTCGGCATGCCTGGCGAGCTTTGGGGAAAGAAACGTGCAAGAAAGTTCTTTGGTGGCCTGATCACAGAATTGATTGACGGCCCGGATGAGAACGATGTGGCTTTCAACTATGAGAAAGGCCAATTCACGGATGATACAGGTCAGGCCCTTGTCCTTCTTGACTCTGTTGCATCGGCAAATTATGAACCGGACGCAAGAGACATCGCGAAAAGGATGCTTGAGTGGGCTGACCGCGAAAACGCCTTTGAGAATAACATTCTCGGTCCAACCACAAAGCTTGCGCTTGCCGATTTCCGTGAAGGACGTGATGCATCCGGAACAACGGACAAAGCGCTTTCCAATGGATCCGCTATGAGAATCGGACCAATCGGTGCAATGCTCTCCCCGGACAAAAAGGAAAAACTCGTCGATTATGTCTATGGTGTAACAAGAGCGACTCACACAAGTGATGTCACCATTGCCGGTGCTGCAATGATCGCGGAAGGTGTCGCATCCGCAATTGTCAACGATGACTTCGGGAAGGTGCTGGACGATATTCTCGCAGTGGAACCGATCGGTTACGACAAAGGGGCGGAGACCTGCAGCCCGCGTCTTGCGGAACGCGTTAAGCTCGGCGTAGGATTTGCTCATCAGTATCCGGGCCAGGACGAAGAATTTCTCCAGAAGGTCTACGATGTTGTCGGGACCGGCGTACCGATCATTGAATCGGTTCCTGCAGCTATCACCGTTGCTTACTATGCACAGGATCCGAACCGATCCGCTTTTCTCTGCGCCAACATGGGAGGCGACACAGATACAATCGGAGCGATGGCAACGGCGATCTGCGGAGCATTTACCGGTGCACAAGCCATCAAGGCCGGGTATCGTGATCTTCTCAACAGGCAGAACGACGTAAACTTTGACTCTTATATTGATATTATCATGAAAGGACGGGACATCCTAAAATGAAAACACTTGTTGTCGGTGCTGCCATTGTCGATCAGATGATGATGATTGACCGTCTTCCCCTAAGCGGTGAGGACATCCCATGCCGTGAGACAAAAACCGTCATCGGCGGATGCGCCTTCAATGTTGCCAGTACAATGAGAAATATCGGCGCGTCCCATGACCTCTGCGTGCCAGTCGGAACCGGAATGTATGCAGAGCTGATCCAGAAAGGCCTAAAGGAAAACGGCTATCCGGTCCTTCTCCACACGGATGCAATGGACAACGGGTACTGCCTGAGTCTTGTCGAGAATACAGGTGAGAGAACCTTCATCACCGTTGTCGGCGCCGAAGGCCACTTTGAAAAAGAATGGCTGGACAGGATCGATCTCAGTGAATACGGACAGATCTACCTTGCAGGCTATCAGGTCGCCGGTGCATCCGGACAGATACTCGCCGACTGGCTTCGCGATTCGAAGACGAGCGCCAGAGTCTTCTTTGCACCGGGACCAGTCATCACAACAATTTCCTCGAAAATCATGAATGAACTTCTCTCCCTGCATCCGATCCTTCACATCAATGAAAAAGAAGCCAAAGATTTCACACAGAACGAACATATCGAGACGGCTCTGCACATCTTATATGAAAGAACCGGAGCTCCGGTCATCGTGACTCTCGGTTCAAAAGGAACTGCCTATTTCGACGGAAGCGGGACAAAAATCATTCCGTCTGAACCGGCCAGGGTCGTCGATACGGTTGGCGCAGGAGACAGCCATATAGGCGCAGTCATGAGCGGACTTGCCCTCGGTAAATCCCTGGAGGAATCCATTGCTGTTGCGAATCGTGTCGCCGGTGCCATCGTGGCAACACAGGGACCGACAATGACAAAAGAAGATTTTGATCGAAAACAGATTATCTGCTTTACAGCATGAACGGACAAGAATTTGCAGACCATACCGGATTTGTAAATCCGGCGAATAGAGAAAAAATTACCGAGAGTCGGAGGAAAATATCATGAATAAGATCAGACATTATTTCGACGGTTGGAGTTGGAAAGAAAAAACATGGCTTGCGTTTGTTCTGATTTTCCAGACAGTAGCATGGGTAATTGACAAGGAATCCCTTTTCATGCTGGTCATGACGCTCACAAGTTCACTCAACCTTGTGCTCGGCGCAAAGGGCAAGGTAGAAGGCCTGTATTTTGCAATCATCAACAGTGCCCTCTATGCGATTCAGTGTTTCGGCATCCCGCTTTACGGTGAGATCATGTACAGCCTCGCATACAGCATCCCTGTCAGTATCGCTTCCATCGTTCTCTGGAAAAAGAACACGGCTGACGGTGGCGAAGTCAAGTTCCGCACGATGACAAAGAAGGGCATCCTGCTCATGACCGCGGTTACGATTGTGGGTGTCTTCGGTTATGCGGCAGTCCTCAAGGCAATGGGCGGCGGATTTGCATTCATGGATTCCCTGACGACAGTTGTCGCAGTGGTTGCAAGTTTCCTTTACATGAAACGCTACTCTGAGCAGTGGCTGATGTGGGTCATCGTCAATGTGTTCTCTGTCGTTATGTGGATCATGGTATTCGCATCTGGCGACAAGTCGGCTCTGTTGATCATCATCATGAAGGCTATCAACATGATCAACTCCACATACGGCTATTTCAACTGGAGAAAGATCGCGAAGGAGATCAATGTAGCAGATGCCTGAACAGCAGCCCTGAAGTAATGGTACAGGCCGTCACAACAGACGGTCTGTATCTTTCTTCCCGGATATGTTAAGATATATGAAAACATGACTATCGCATGGATGTGAAAGTGCGTGTATTGCAATGATATTTGCTCAGGATATTGGAATGGAACTTCCGTTCCCGATCCGGAATGAAGAGGTACTAAATGACAAAATACGAACAGATCATGAATGACATTAAGTCAAAGATCGCATCACACCAGTATAAAGAAAATCAGGTTATTCCGTCCGAACACCAGATGTGTGAGGAGTACGGCGTAAGCCGGATCACCGTACGAAAAGCAATTGACTGTCTGGTAAACGAAGGCATGCTGTACCGCATCAGCCGTAAGGGCTGTTTCGTCCGGGAGACAGCGGACCAGAAACTTTCCCATATTTATAGCTTTACAGAAGCCATTCTCAACCAGGGCAGAACTCCTTCACGGAAGCAGCTCTCCCTCACAAAAGAGCCGGCGGGTGACCAATACGCAAAGCTTTTCAGCATTGATAAAAAAGAAGTTGTTTACATCTTGAAATGCCTTTATTTTGCGGATGGCACTCCCTACTGCGTCAACAGTTCCGTGCTTCCCGAAAACCGTTTTCCGAAACTGGAGTTCTTTGACTTTAACAGCCGCTCTCTTTACGATGTGTTGAAGTCATTCTATGATCTGAATATGTCTCGCGCGACACAGAATATCTCCGCCGTCCGTGGAAATGAAGAGGTCTGTGACTTCCTCCACATAGACAGTGCACAGCCTCTCCTTCGTATCAATGCAACATCATTCTGTCTTGATGGCGGAAAGGAGCACGCATTCGAGAGATATGAGGCGGATATCCTGACAGATATACTGGATTACTATGTAGAAAAATACGATTAAGCGCTCAGAAAATGATACTATTCTTTAATCTCCTCCACAATCTGTTTTGCAGAATTACTCAATCTCATAGGGAATCCAATAATACCTCCCTATTGGTTCCATAAAAAATATCCTTATTTCCCGAGAGCATCTCCAGAAATCGTTCAAACTCGCTCCAGGTGTCATGGATGTCCAGTTCATAACTATGGCCCCAAATATAAAAAATCTGTGGGCTGTCCGGCTTCATTTCCAGAAATTTTCTGCCAAGATCAAACATTTTTTCCATATCTATCCCATGATATACCGAGGGTTTTAACTGAAACAGATCCCTTTGCTTCTCAAATCCGTAATTACATATGGTCGTGCGGGCGTATTTTATTTTCGTACAATTTTTTATTAATTCAGCAACCTTTTCTGTATAATTTACTCCGCCTCCCGGATATGCCATTCCCACCACAGGATACCCGGCCAAACAGCTTAAATTCTCTCTGTCCGACTCTACCTGGCGAATAATCGTTGCTGTATCTGTAATTCTGGATAAATTGGTGTGTCTTAAGGTATGTACTGCGATCTCATGTCCTTTATAAAGCCCACGCACTTCCTTTGCCGCTACCTTTGTGTGATTTACCTTAACGCCTTCCCTGATAAGGTAATTTTCCTGACCCAAGAGTTCCGAATTAAGATTAAATGTAGCCTTCATACCGTATTTATTCAACAATGCTACCATGCGCCTGTCCTGCAGCACACCATCATCATAACTGAACGTTAAAGCTTTCTTCCAACCATTCATTCTCTTTCTCCTCCTATTGTGCCGTACATTCACCAGATTGCCAATACTTTATTATACACGAAATATGATTCTCTGAAAAATGTAATTTTCCGACTTCTTTCACGCAATAAACCGACTTTTCATCTCAGAAAATACCAATATCTTTTCAGCAGAGCCAGTAAAAAGAGACCATTGGATTTTCTTCTATTCAAACAATTTTTCTGTCATAGATGGGTGGCTGATGCAAAATGCATCAGCCACCGTTTTCCACAACCTGTCTCGGTGCTAAATTGGGTATTAAATTGTTATTAATAGCCGATTCATTTAAGCCTTAGGAAGTCCCCTATTTATAGGCTTTTTTCAGTCTCTTACTTCTCCAGTGGCTTCATCGTCGGAAAGAGAATCACATCCCGGATGGAGTAGGAATCGGTCAGCAGCATAACCAACCGGTCTATCCCAATTCCCAGGCCGCCGGTAGGAGGCATACCAATCTCCAGGGCGTTGACAAAATCTTCATCCATCCTCTCCGCTTCCTCGTTTCCGGCAGCTCTCTGCCTTGCCTGCTCCATAAACCGCTCTCTCTGATCAATGGGGTCATTTAATTCGGAAAACGCGTTGCCAATCTCCCGGCCGCCAATAAATATTTCAAAGCGATAAGTCAGCCTGGGATCCTCTTTCTTTTTCTTTGCCAGCGGCGATATCTCAATGGGGTAATCCATTACAAAGGTAGGCTTCCGCAACTGTTCCTCCACCTTTTCTTCAAATATGGCATAAAGTACTTCGCCCCAGGTTGTTTTCC
>ENA-UOOK01004246-UOOK01004246.1-fermentation-metagenome-genome-assembly--contig:-NODE-4246-length-15557-cov-10.598181_pt1 | contig 15557 bp, 10 predicted proteins | sample MGYA00245777_ERZ724023 | MGnify/ENA primary metagenome ERZ724023 (study PRJEB28704, sample SAMN03018312) | fermentation metagenome | biome: anthropogenic terrestrial biome; feature: soil...
AACACAAGCGCCACTAGGATCAAAACGATTACTGCATAGTGTCTCTTACTCCGTAGCATCTCGATCACCCCTCCGAAATTATTTATTTTAACCTTTCAAAGCACCAATGTTCAGGTTCTGAATAATTTGATTCTGGAATATGCTATAAATTAAAATAGTCGGGATCATCATAATCACAAACCCTGCAAACAGCGTCACCCAATCAGCTCTATAGGTCATAGCCTGTGCCATAGAATAAATAGCCACAGACAAAGGATATTTTTCCGGATCCCGAATATATAGTAATGGTTTTATAAAATTATTATAATACCCCATGAAATTAAAAACATTTATTGTAAGTAGGGCCGGTCTCGCCAGAGGTATTCCTAGATACCAAAAAGTTTGCCAGTATGATGCACCATCTATATATGCAGCCTCTTCCAGTTCTTTAGGCTGCCCTTTCATAAAGGCATTAAGGATTAAGGTATTGAAGACTATCGGGGCTGCCCCATAATTAATAATTAATCCAAATAAACTATTGAGTAGACCCAGTTTCCTCATCAAAATATAACCTGTAACCATGGTATTGAGACCGGTGATAAAATAGCTGCCAATAATATACCAGTAAATAATATCTCTGCCTTTGAAATCAAACCTAGCTAAGGTATAGCACCCCAGTCCCACTATAAAAGTGTTAAGCAGCATCGCACCTGTTATAAGAATAATGGTGTTTACAAAGCTCTGCCCTATACCAAGCTGCGTCCAGGCCCGATAATAGTTATTCCATTGCATACTCTTTGGCAATTGCCAGGCGCCCATGAAAAACTCCTGGTTTGTTTTTAGGGAAGTATAAACCACCCAAATCAGCGGCAAGATGATCGCAAGTGCCCACAGGGCCAAGAGAACCCTGATCACTACATCCCTCACCTCAAGGCGCTTCACCACCCCAGAATCTTTGTATGCAGCTTCAGCCATTTGAATTCCTCCAGTCTAAGTCTTGGTTTAACCCGCCATCTCAATTGCTTCGCCCCGATCCATAAACCGGAAGGCAATAATACTAATCACGCTTAGAATTACGAATAGGATAAGCCCTATTGCTGCTGCATAACCAAAGGCAGCAACTCCTTCGGCACCAAAGGCAATTTTGTACATATACGTACCCACAACCTCTGTAGCACCTGCAGGCCCACCATTGGTCATAATTAAGATCATCTCAAAAGCACCAAAAAGCCCAATAATACTGAAGAAAATCATTGTCTTCATCGTCTCCCAGATTACAGGCACTGTAATTAAGAAAAGCTTCTGTGGATCTGAGGCACCATCAAGCTCTGCAGACTCATATAAACTTGCTGGAACAGATTGAATAGCACCCATAAAGATCAGCATATTTCCAGCCCAACCTCCCCATACCATAGGAATAATCATCGCCCAGCGAACAGCTGTAGTATTGGTAAGCCAATAAAACTCACCAACATTCATCCCTAATGCATTGAGGAGGGCATTGAAAATTCCATAGCGGCCGTGAAAGGCAAACTGCCACATCAAAGCTGTGATTACACTGGGCAAAATTGCCGGGAAGTAGTACAAGATTCGATAAAACTTACTCTCACGATATGGTTTTTTCACAAGCAAAAATGCTACAATCAACGCTGCAAAAAAATTGATAGGGGTAGCAATAATCCAATAGAAAAAGTTATTTTTCATCGCCGCCCAAAGATCTGCATCTTTTGCAATCGTGGCGAAGTTCCTAAGTCCAATCCGCACTGGAGCGCTAATCCCATCATACTCTGTAAAAGGATAATAGAACGATGTTATCTTGGGGACTACCAAAAAGAGAGTATAAAATAATAATAGCGGAGCAAGACTTATAATGATAAAAGAACTCTTGCTGTTGAAAAACCTATCTGCTTTCGAGTTCATAGACAAAATTCTCCTTTTTCCCTATAATAATCTTACTACTCTAATGAGCAAGTCGGTGTTTATACTATCACAAGTGCATGTGTGTTCGGTTAAAAAAACCATCTTGTTTTCACGTGTTGGCTTTTAACCATTCCTACATTTCTCTGGGTCTAAATTGTCGCTTTTCGAATCAAATGGGAAAAGAGAGTGGAAGTTTTGACATCTTTATAACCCTTCAGGAATCAGTCTCATTGAAATTTTTTATAAATTACTCAGTAAAGATATAGTTATGAAACAGCAAATGCTCCCCTAGATTGCCTAACCAGTAGTCAAGATTATGGGCACCTGGGTGCTCCACATAAAGATGGGGAATCCTTAGTTCCTGAAGCTTCCTGTGAAAATCGCGATTCTCCTTAAGGGCAAAATCATCAAGACCGCAGGAGATGAAAAGAGCAAGCTCAAGGTTTTTAAGTTTCGGACTCAAGAAAAGGGCACTATTCGCTTCCCAAAGGGCCATGTTTTCCTCTTGCTTACCTAACCTCTGATCAAGCTGCCAATCATTGGGATGACGAACAATGTCCAAAATTCCGCTCAGCGACGAGGCAGAACCAAACAGATCAGGATGCTTAATTGCCAAAGTTACAGCCCCATGTCCGCCCATGCTCAGACCACTGATTGCCCTAGCTTTACAATTGGCTTTTGTAGGATAATTTCTATCCACAAAGGGGATCAACTCTTCAATTAGATAAGTCTCATATTTTGATCCTGAAAGGGGACTGTCCAAGTACCAACTAAATTTATCCCCGTCAGGCAAGACCACAAACATTTCAAACTCTTCTAGACTCTGGGCCAATACACCTTGTGATGACCAAGACCGGTAACTACCACCTGCACCATGGAGCAGATAGAGAACCGGATATGTCTTGTCTGGGTTATATTTATTGGGATAAAATAGATAGAAATCTTTTGTTGTATTGAGGACTGTGCTTTGGTGAGTCGCAACTTCGCTGCGTACAGCAGTAAAGGCTTGTATAGCCAAAGCGCACAATACCAATAACAAAGCTAAAAGACGTTTCCCGAACTGTCGGGTAGACATGTACATTCATCCTTTCACTATATACTCTTTAGTGCGAGGAATTAATAACTACATCAAAAAACCTCTACCTCTTGCGTTACGTTATATTCTGGTAGTTCTTTGCAAGGCTATGTAAAGAACTTCAATTTGACATATACTGAATGTCATCAAGTTCCTCCCTTAAACATTTATACCTGATTGAAGGGATTAGTTCCTACGCGCGGAAAACAAGAGGCCCCGCCGATGCCATCTAAATCACGATAATAGGCTTCCCAAGCATGTAATCGATCTTAAAGATAAAGGCTTTCTGATATGAGAGCCAGTCAAATAGCTCCATTTTTTTACACTAGGAAAGATGCCGTTCGATCTTGATCTTGGAAAAGACCGCATGTTATGTTAGGCCACCATATTGTCTGACCTCTAAGCCTTAATAACATGCGGCCAGAGGATCTGCGCCAAGACCGTAAGGGCAAGAGCTCAGTGCTTGTTAATGATTTTGATTAACCCAAATTCGTCTTCCTTTCCCCCCTCTCTTTATCGTTGCCGCACAATCTACATTAACGATTTATGAGCACTTTCTTTGTAAATATCTTTTCCCCTTTTTCAGGTGTTTTAAGTTTTAACTGCACCAAAACAAGTCCATTTTGGAGTTCTTTGCCGTGAGAATCTCTTCCATTCCAGCTAATAGTATATAAACCGGCAGGCTTGTCTTCTGTATCCAAGGTTACAACATGCTGGCCCTTAAGATTAAATACTCTTATAAACACATTGGCTCCTGTGGTTAAATAATAACTTATATCAACATTTCCTTGCCTTAAGACTTGTGGAGTAATTTTTAAATATGGAACCAGGTAAGGATTGTCATCTGTTGTTATTGTAATAAATTCTACTGCTTCAGACCAAGCGCTTTCAACATCTCTTTCATATATTGCATTTACTCGCCAATACCATGTTCCCTGAATTAATGGCGAGTTCAAGGTAAAGGTTGGAGAAGAGTTACAGGGTAATAATTGTGTACGTTCATCATTTGGGAAATCGGGAGAACTGCTTAATTGTATGGAGTACTTACTAAAATCAACATTCTCGACTTTTTGCCATGAAAAAGTCATTGGAAACTCAGCTACCAAAGCACCTCCTTGGGGCTCAAGAGGTATAGGTATGGGCGGTGCGATTACAGTTTCTGAAAGTTCGTTTGAAGCTCCCTCTTTGTTTCCTCCACCATCCTCGGATTGAATTCGATAATAAAATGTACAGCCAAAATCTTTTGCATCAAATCTATCATAATAAATCAAAGTCTCTGCACTTACAGTGTCTATAGGAGTTACACTATTGATATCAATATTTTCTGTTTTGGAACGATAGATATTATATCTTTCCACATCTTCCGGTTCAATTGCGGGCGGTTCCCACTCTAGTACAATAATCCCCACATGCCTAGCTGCATCTGCTAAAATAAAGGTAGGCGGATTAGGAGCTTTATCGTCCCAGGGGAGTATCAATTCACCTAAATCGAACTCATACTCATATGGATCAGCAACACTGATCCCTTTGGGAATTGTTTGTCTACTATATTGAAACTTCCTAATTTCAAATTGATATTCGCCTTCAACCAAAGGTCCTAATTGAAAAATACCATTTCCATCGCTATACACTGGATTTAGTTGGGAAGCTAAAACTCTTACTTCCGCTCCTGGAAGAATATTAGTGACGCCTTCTTTTTCCCCTTTGATTATTCCTCTTACCATCCTCATTCTTTTCGCTAAAATTTCTTCTGTAGGGGCACTTTCTCCTTTATAGTTTTTAGCAGATATCGAATAACTATATGTGCTATCTGGCTCGGCTGTTTCATCAACCCAAGAGGTAGCGTTAGCATCCACCTCATAATGCAACACAGAATCGCGATAAATGCAATAGTTTTCAGCATCCTGGGTTGTATTCCAGGATAAAGTTACATTGCTTGAACCACTATTGCGAATAGCAGTAAAACCATCTGGCGTGGGAGGAATCTCTTTCTTTTCCCTAAAATCAACGTTATCTACTAATAAATAACATCTACTAAAACTAAAATTTCGTGCATCATCTTTTGTATAATAAATAGGAAGTCTCAAGCCAGCTCTAGAGGCAGTGGCATTGGTAGTCACTTCTCCCTTATATCGCACCCACTCACTTGTTACCTCAATATTCGTTCCCAAAGTTGTTGCAATCTCTTTTCTCCCAGCCGATACACTTTCATTACCTGTTTCCCAAACCCACAACATTGGTGACCTTAACAAACCAATATGTTCATTGGTATCAATATCTCCTTTGATATCAAAAGCAAACTCATAAGTTGTATTAGGTTTTACCCGTATCGCATTACTTCCATCCTCTCCAGAATAACCTGTAATACCACCTATTAGCAAAGATGTACTAACCTCCGGGTTTGGCTCCTGCTTATAAAGTTTGTTTATCACGAGTTTAGCACATCGGTTTCCACTTTCTTCCGAAAATAGCGAAACAGTAGCAGTAGACCCGTACGTCCGTGTGAATTCACTTATATCATCACCTTCTAAATTCCCGTTTTTTAGAAGACTAGCTGCAAATGACACGCTTGGTATTGTTACTAGTAAGAATATAAACACTATAAAACAATACTTTCTTAATGGTAATCTCATCATTGCCCCTCCATTTTTCTTTTACTTTTTTATTTAACGAGCTATCCCAAAACAATTGTTATCGTTCAGCTAATAAACCTGCTAGCTGTATAAAATTTACTTTTTTTCCCTAAAGACAACGTTATCTACCAATAAATAGCCCTTATCAAAATCAAAATTTCGGGCATCATCTTTTACATAATAAACAGGAAATCTCAAGCAGGCGGTATGGGCAGTGGCATTGGTAGTCACTTCCCCCTCATATCGCACCCACTCTCTTGTTACCTCAATATTCGTCTTCCCAAAAGATGTTTGAAGCTCTGTTCTCCCAGCCCTTTCCTTTTCTTTACCCCTTTCCCAAACCCATAACATTGGTGATCTTAACAAACCAATATGTTCATTGGTATCAATATCTCCTTTGATATCAAAAGCAAACTCATAAGTTGTATTAGGTTTTACCCGGATAGCATTGCTTCCATTCTCTCCATAATAACCTTTAGCACCACCTATTAACAAAGATGTACTAACCTCCGGGGTTGGCTCCGGCTTATAAAGTTGATTTATCACAAGTTTAGCGCATTGGTTTCCACTTTCTTCCAAAATTACTGTAACAGTAGCAATAGAACCGTACGTCCGTGTGAATTCACTTATATCAGCACCTTCTAAATCCCCATTTTTCAGGAGATTAGCTGCAAATGACACGCTTGGTATTGCTAATAATAGGAATATAAACACTATAAAACGATACTGCCTTAACGCTAATTTCATCGTTGTCCCTCCGTTTTTCAATTATCTATTGCTCTTTTATTGAAGAGCTATACAATAACTACTTGTTACCGCTCAGCTAATAAATCTCTGATTGTGTGGAATCTACTTCCTTTCCCTAAATACAATATTCCCTACTAATAAATAACACGACAGTCAAAAGTTTTCAATGACAAACAAATAAAAAAGTAACTCTTTCAAGCAGTTTTATGATATCCTTGGTGAGCTGAAATTCCCCTTCAAAATGCCGTGTCTTCCGCACATCAATGGCTGAGCTAATCAAGTAGCAGGGACTGTATTTTCCCGTCTTCTGGACGCCCCTTAAAATGGGGAACTCCGGCCTTTGCTGAAAGATCTCCATCTTCCAGTGGCATCGATCACCACCTGGAGCAAAATTGCTTCCCTGCCACTTTTATTACCCCCGAAACTCATTTCATTTACGCTTCTTTTAAAAGTTGACTATCCACAATCGCCCGGGCTATGCGTGCTCCCGCCTCTAGATACTCATCTACAGTCAAGACCCGGTCCCCAACTGCAGAATAGGGTGTCTCAAAAGAAAGGCCACAAATATTTTCTTTGCAGCAAAAGGTGGTGAAGTTAGGACTCTCCCATCTGCTAGAGTGACTAGCCACCTTGCCAAAGCTGGGGCTTGCGAACTCCGGTCCGAGTCCACACGCAATCAATTGGCTCCAGCATTGTGCCTGCTTGTGGTGCTGAGGAAATCTTTCGTGGTTGGGTAGAAAGCAGTAGATACCATCTTTTTCGCATGCTCCTGGCGCGTGAAAGTCTATGCCTAAAATAGGCTTGCACCTGGTTTTCCAGTTTGCAAAATCCCTTTGGATGACCAAAGTTTCATGACGCATGGGGGGCGTTCCCCAGGCGCGATTTAGATCATAGGGAAAGTTATCTTTGCCGTAGTCTCCCTGTTCAATGCCATCGATATTGGCAAGGGGCACTGCCCAAACCAGTGGGGCAGCTTCGCCTAAGGTTGCTATGTAGCGGAGAAAACCCTCTAAAACCCAGGAGCCTGGTGTTTCCCCAGAGTGTTGCCGAGCAATTAAATAAAGCCCAGGGCGTTGGCTACCCAATTTGCCGTAAGCATTGGAAAAGCGAAGGAGGGGCCTACCATTTTGACTGACGCCAATTACATCCTTTTGCCAAAAACCCTGGCTCTCTTTGAGCATTTTTTCTAATTCAAGCTGGCCATAGGGGTAGCAGAGAGCAAAATCCAAATAAGTAGAAGGTGTGTCCACTTGCCAGCTTGCTGTTATGCGCCCATCTGGAAGCTCTATAGGTTTTCCTCCCGAGATTCGTTGCCACGGTTCTCCCTCATACCTGATGACTGGACGAATGCTCTGTGGAAGGCTCCAACCAAGGAGATTATTACAGTTATGCAGAACCAGATTGATTTTGTTAGCCGGATTTTGTTCTCCTGCAGAAAGCAGGCGAAAGCAGAACCATAGTGCCTCTGGTCCACCGTGGGGATGGGCAGAAAAGTTAACTTGGGGAACTGATGTTTCATGATCATAAGAAACATTGACTACATTGCCATAGGGGATGTTGCCATCTACTTCGTAGACCATAATTTTCCTCCTATGCTTATTTAACAAATTCAACTTTGACTGTTTGCTCGTAACTCACATTTATCCATAACACAAATAATTAAATCTAAGCAGCTAATTCCGTGTTTTGATGAGGTTTTGCTGGTTTCATAGCTCAAAAAACTTTTGACTGTCCAGTAAATAACTATTATAGTGAAAACTTTGTGCTGTTTCTCTTATTTAATAAACAGGAGGTCCCTAGCAGGCGATAGAGGCAGTGGCATCAGTAGCTACTTCTCGCTGATAGCGCACCCGCTTCTCTGTTATTCCAGCTTCAATACTCTATCTACACGGAAAAGCGATAAGAGCCCTACTGCCTAAAAAGTGACTTTTGATTGTATACGTATATGATTGTCTGGATAATGAATCCTGTTGAATTCATCACACCAAAAAGTACCATCATTTGATACATATATCTCTGGTGGTATTTGAGTCAACTGTTCAACCACATTATTATTACGCCAATATACTCTCACCTCAAGATTATTAAGCAACTTGAATTTGGTGCGCAAGTACCAATAGTTTTTTGCAGCACACTGTAATCCTCCTCTTAAAATGAGACCAGGGATTAAGCCTTTTTTAAAGTCTATTTCCATAGATAGTTCCTTAATCGGCTCACTAGAAAACAAATCATTATTATACTTTGTCAAATCGTTGATATAGACAAGATTACCTTTAATTGTCTTGGCTTGATCTTTTGCTAGAACCATTTCCCAAGCATATTCTTGATAGTTAAATGATTTTTTGTGATCCTGACTTAATAAGACAGTTAATCTATGCTTGGGGTTTTCCAAAAACCATTTTATATTAGATGAGAAAGGCTTTTCTCGGTTTACATGCCGATATCTTTTTAAAGAAAGCTCCATGTTTGATGCTTTAAAAGACCTTGCAAGTCCTAGATTGTAGCCTTGTTGATTTTTATATAGATCTATGGGGTTTACTCCCTCTCGTCGGTTCTCTTCATTATAAAGAAATTCTGGCGCTGTACTCCTATATCGAGGTCCAAAATTCTCATCAAAGTTCCAAAATGAAAAATCTAATTTGTTTGATTGGCTTTTCGTTTTTAAATCTATTTTGCGGGCATTAACTTTAGTTGTTGTAGAACCCAAATAATTATACTGATCAATCCATAATGCTTCGATACTTGATTGAAGATTTATTTTATAGTTAAGTTTAAATTGTTGCGCAAGCTCTTTAGTAACACCAAAATCTGGTAGCCTGCCATAATTAAATATCGGAGGCCCCTCACGATGTCGAACAAGAATCATATCCCCACTCCATGATTTAATACTGGTTCTCAGCCTCAAACAATCCCCTAGCAGACTATACCTCTTTGAAGAATCGTTCTCCCAGACAAAAAAGCCACTACAATTAATATTTTGCCAAACTACATTAGAAAAGCTTATTCCATATGCCTTTTTTGCATAATCGTAATTGAGCTTTGCTACATAAGGTGAATAACTAATAAACACCCTACCCAAACTGACTTTGATTGGTTTAAAGCCTGGAAATAGCGGGCCATCAAGATTTATTATGCCATTACCATAAAAAAGATACGGTCGCGGCTTCCTTTCTTTCCAATTTTCAAAGCCATCGTCAATACTTTCGTATAACCAATAAATCTGGAAATCGATAATATTATTCAGCGTGACAGGTCGCGAACTCATAGTAAGCCGATTAACTGTTTTCAATCCTGTTTCAGGGCTAGAATAACTTATGGTGTTAATAGAAGAAGTAATACTTAATGGAAAAGAATTAATGCTTATCTCGGAACTCCCTGAATCATCATCTACTTGCTCCTTTTCCCTAAAGACAACGTTATCTACTAATAAATAGCTATTGTAATTATAGTCTTCTGCGTCTCCTCTTATATAATAAACGGGAAGTCTTAAGCCGGCGGTATAGGCAGTGGCATTGGTAGTCACTTCTCCCTCATATCGCTCCCATTCATCTGTTACCTCGATATTCGAGAGCAAAGTTGTTGCAATCTCTGTTCTCCCCTTCTTTTCTGTTACGTTTTCCTCTGTCCAAACAAACAGCTTTGGTGCCCTTAACAGACCAACATTTCCTTTGATATCAAAACCAAATTCATAAGTTGTATTAGGTTTTACCCGTATAGCATTACTTCCATTTGTTCCTTCTGAACCTTTAATACCACCTATTAAGAAAGATGAACTGACTTCTATCGGATCCATCTTCAGAGGTTTGTTTATTACGAGTTTGGCACATCGATTTCCATCTGATTCCAAAATTACTGTACAACTAGAAACCTGTGCGTATAGCGGTGTGAATTCACTTGTATCAGCACCTTCTAAATCTCCATTTTTTAGAAGGTTTGATGCAGATGCCATTTCCATTAAGAGCATTAGAGTAAACAATAACAATAGAAATTCTTTTGGTCGAGTTAATAACTTCACTGATACCTCTCCCCCCTGGAAACGTATTTCCCAAAAACCTTACTATTATTAAAAACCTTAACAAAAAGCCCAACCAAATTTCATTTCTCAGAATGTGATCTTTGCACTCATTTGCACAATATTATCTTGCTCTAAGATACTATAATCAGGATCGTAATACTTTTTCCCATCAGATGGAGTATCTGATATTGAATGCTCTGGCAGATACGTATAACGATAAAGGAAAACTAGACCGTTAGGAGCTTGATAATTAAAGCCGATCCAATATCTTCCCCCTACATCGTCACCATTTAGCCTGTACCTTATGCCAGCTTCAGCCTTCATCAATTTTGGTGATTCATATTGAAGAAATAATGAAAGCCTTGTATTATTTATTTTCTCGTTATCTTGGTGACGAATTTGGGCTCCAGGTATGATAAAACCTGTGTTGACTGGTAACTTTTTCTTAACCGTGAACCGACAGAATTTGTCTATTCCAACATCAGATACTTGAGTATTTGACCATCGTTGGGTTTGATCTATCTTTGAAAACAGCTCATAGTTAAAACGATTCAATTCTTGAGAAAATGACAATTCGTTTGTCAAGTAACGATTTGCCTTTTCTCCATGTTCTTTTAGGGCAGAAATAAGTACCTTTGCTGAAAATGTCGGTTTGTCAATGCTAACCCCTGTATAAAAACCAGCTCTATCTCGGTAACGATCAACAGGATTATACCCGAGGTAGTAGCCTGTATCTGTATCAAATTCTGGTGTTTTATCGCGTAATAACGGATCATAATTTAGCGGTACATCGCGATAGCCAACGAAAAGTTTTTCATTTTCTGCTAAGAGGATCTGTAGTTTAGCATCCTTAAGAATATCAATTGTATAAACATCTTTAACTTGCTCTTGATCCACTATTAACCAATTCAACTTTCCAATCTTACCTAAACTTTGTTCTAATTCAAAGCTAGTTAATTGCTCCCATATTAGTTTATTATCTTCACCAACTCTTTCTCCCTTGGAAGCTCTACGGACTTTCTCAGCTGTTAAATCGGTCCTATCACTAAAATCATATACAACATAATTAATTTTAGTGTTATTAAAATTCCTGCTTATCGAAGTACCAAGCATATTTTTTGACGAATTTTTTTCAAAACCCCACAAGGAAAATCCAGTACAAGAACAACCTATTAAATTTAGATCTTTTACCGCTACCCCCCTGTATTCTTTATTAGGTTCTCCATATTCATCTACAGCATTGTCTCGCAAGCTGATTGTATAGGGTGAATAGTCTAGCTCAAAATTACCCACAGATAGCGCTATGTTCGGTCCTTTGCTTGTTAGAGGTCCAGCTAATTTCAGCTCAACCCAATCAATTAAATTCTCAGTATACAAAGATCCAGCAGCATCATAACGACTTAACTTTCCAGCCTTTTGGTTGAAAAACCATAATCTAGCGTAGAATGATTCACTCTTCCCAGCTTTCTTTAATTCTGAATAAAGGCGAGTTCGATGCCCTGCATATAAAGAATCCCCAGGAAGCGCCGTTATTTCTGAAGAAACCGAACCCTTTAGCTTTACATCAATTGATGCATGCGATGGGTAAACAATAGAGAGGAGCAATAAAAAAATAGCATAATTAAATTTTTTCATATGCAACATGCTTATAACTCTCCTATTCCAATTTTTTTAGTATACTCATTTAGTCTACATTTCTCGCAGACTTTAAATTTACTAGGGAAGCATAGCTCCTCTAAGAAGGAGCGAGGTCGCAATATTCAACCAGGTTCGCTCTAAATCAGCTGCTTCTTTGCTTTTGCCCTTTGGCTCACCCTATCACTTCTCGCGTGGTCTTTCTAAGATGCCCTAACATTCCTTCGTTCGGCCTACTGTTAGCTAATTCTTCTTCAGTTAGAGATAGCAACTATGAGGAAAGGAAGCGTTCCTTAAAGCCCATGTAGAGGCCATGCCAAGAACCTTTTTAAACCCTTCTCTGTTATTATAAAACTTGATAGATTTAATTACATCCACTCCCATAGGGCTAATAATACGCGCCCATTGCACCTTTTTAGCTATATCAATACTAACAACCACAACATCCCCATCGACGAACTATTTCTTTTCTACATTATTCATTAACTTTGCCTCCTTGGTTGAATTGTCTTCTTTATCAATTTGTACCAGGAAGCATTTTTGCAACCTTCAAATCACATAATTACAGGAATGCTTTTTAACTAATTTAACCTATTAATAATATCCCCATGAATCATCATTAGATATTATCATATCTAAAACGAATAAGCAGTTCCCAAGAGTTGTGTTGCTCCTGCTTCAGACAACCAATAAGCATAGTTGAAATCAAGTCTATTAAGCTTTACCCCTAAACCAAAAGTTGGTTCTTTACCATTCAATCCGGCTCGTAATTTAAAGTTTTTAGAAACACAATATTCAGTACCAAGTTGGATCTCATCTTTATTGATATTCATTGCAAGGGTAATCAACGAATTTTTAAACCCAAAATTCAGCGCTGTCCCAAGGGGCTTTTTTTCTTCTCGACCAGTATCAAATTTACGGAACGCATTTTCCGTTCTAATCCCGATGTTATAATTTCCGTATTTGCATGTACGCGGTCCTATTCCTATCTCAAAAGCAGTGACCCAACCATTGCCAATACTTTTTCCTTCAAGCTGATATTTTTCGTTTTTTAAGGAAGCGCCCAAACTCAAATTGTTGAATACTTTGCAGTTTGCTCCTAACAAAATACTCTTTTCGCTATATCCAATGGTATCAAAAGGGTCTTTATCCCAAAAAGACTCGGTACCTAAAGAGAAATTGACGCGCGGTAAAAAAAATCTTATTTTCTCCGAATTATAAATTAAGCCCAGACCAAATAGTTCAGAATACAAGCCTTCTATTTCGAACTTCGTGCTTGTTGGATAATTAAACCCATAATTTTTAGTAAAACCCATAGCTACAGATTCCACATCCATATCTCTTAGTTTTTCAAAAGCTTGCCCGATACTAAACACTTGCGAAATCAATACAATTAGAAAAAACAATACCCCTATCTTCTTCACGATAATCCCCCCATAATAAATAATTCCTTAATATAACTTAAATCTAACCACGCTTATTATGCCATTCCGTCAGTTGAACCAGGCTATCTGTTACCGTTAAAAAGTACAAAGCTATAAAACGAACACCAACCGTTTTCTTTGAACACCCCTATCATGCACCGTAATGAATCTGATCAACCTCCATTTCATTAATCTTATGCAATTTTTAATTAAGAAACTGTCACAACAAACGTAATGAATACCCCCATGTGCTTCTCATAAGTGAAACAAACTAGCTCTTAAGGTCTGTCTAATAATAAAGCTCACAGCTAGGATAAGCGACCTCCCTCCACCAGCCACATCGTAAGCATTCATAAGGTAACTTCGAAAAAAGCACAACCACTGTCCTTATTTATTACAATGTTAAATAAAAATTGCTGACTTTTTTGCATGCAAAAACAACAATATTCAGCCAAGGAGTTCTTGCCACTTTATCGGAAAGAGCTAGAAAATTGTAAAGAGAAGCAAGTCGTAATAATTTTGGTCAATGCCAAGACTCAACCTTTTCGGAGGAAAACAAGAATTGGAACTTTTGTCATTATCTACTTACCACCATATAACCCAAAACTAAATCTAAACAAAGAGCTCTGGGGTTGACTAAAACCTTGTGTCCTAGACAACGTTTTCTTCGATTCGTTTCAGAAGATACGTAAAGCGGTTCTTGAGTTCATTGAGGAAATTAATAAGACCCACTGGGTTACTATTGATAGACTGTGCGTTTCGCTTATGAATCTTTTTTCAACCATATAGCTAAGAATGGATTCAAAACAAACTGTTATTCTGGGAAACGTTCCAAAATACATTGTCAGATTCTACTGAAAAAGCATGTAGCCCAACCCTAAAGTGGGGATGAACCTTCACTTTTATTCAAAAAGTGGGGATTAAATTCAAGCTTTTATTCCCAAAGGGACTTTCTGCAGTGAAATTATTATCAGATGTTCGTTAAAATGTTCGCGGTACTAATAGAATCCCCTATTGACTAATTAGAGCTGCAGTAACCTCTTCATTAACAATGGGTATGGAACCCATAAAATTTAGATATACATTTTCTTTAGCATTGCCAACCCTATAACTTGAATCCGTGCAGATATTTCATATCGTCCAAAGAGTTTGAAGATAAAGAATAAATTTACGTTAAAAAGAATACCTAACATATTCATCTATGTTCTCTTCTTAAAACATTATCCCGGGGTTAATGCATCAATAAAACTAATACAAATATGGCTTGAAATAATTGAGATTTATTCAGCAATCCCTAATATGCTATCTCATACTCAACACTTTCAATGCTTTTTTCCTTGAAAAAGTGCACCCCTTCTTTTTCCTAGTTTATTTGTCAATATGGCTATAATGATACACCAACAGCTAGAAAGCAGGTGACGTAATGGGTAAGCATCCAAAGAATAGGCAGCGGATTAGCATTAAAAATACTTTACCAAGGAAAATCAAACAAGGCAGCTGCCCGCTTCCTGGAGAAAAAAATCTTTTTGTAAAATGCAAAAAAGAGCTTTTCCGTTCCCTAACCGATATACCAAGAAATTGGAATACCGTATTCCTCTCTTTGCAAAGGTAGATTAAATTGTAATAATTGGAGGCAGTGCTCCGTATGTGCTATCTGCTCGATTTTGTTAAAGCTGAAAGCTAAAGAAGCTACCTTATGTATTCAATCATAGTGCACTCATGGAAGCGTTATTACTTTCATAGGCCCACTCACGGGGATTATGGAGAGGGTTTTAGTCAAATCAATAAAGGGTATCAACTCAATAGAAGAAAGGCTTTAGAACTAGATGAATCCGTTAGCACTTTTATTTCATGAATAACCCTAACGAGTTTATTTGCTGGAAGAAGATTTTATACAACCGTTGTGTTTTTATGCTCGCTTTTTATCGGTAGCGCAATATCTCGGGAATGCAGGTTTATCGCTCCCGTTTTTATAAAAAAGTATCCTTCTTATCGCAATATATAATTTGAATACTAAATTAAAATTACAGCTTTCCTCTAAACCACAGTAGACGAACGAACCACTAAAGAAACTGGGCCTAATACTTCCATTTCTACTTCTTCACCCTCAAGTAACTTCAACATAGATC
>ENA-UOOK01004247-UOOK01004247.1-fermentation-metagenome-genome-assembly--contig:-NODE-4247-length-15553-cov-16.832236_pt1 | contig 15553 bp, 14 predicted proteins | sample MGYA00245777_ERZ724023 | MGnify/ENA primary metagenome ERZ724023 (study PRJEB28704, sample SAMN03018312) | fermentation metagenome | biome: anthropogenic terrestrial biome; feature: soil...
TTTATTAACGTTCAACAAAGAAATTACAAATAAGATGGATTTTACATTAAAAATATGGCGTCAAGAAAGCCAAAAGGCAAAAGGTCGCTTTGAAACATACAAAATAACCGATATATCACCCGATTGTTCCTTCTTGGAGATGTTAGACATACTAAACGAGAGCTTAGTAAACAAGCTATCGCATCCCGTTTGTTTTGACCACGATTGCAGAGAAGGCATTTGTGGAATGTGCGGACTTTACATAAACGGACATCCCCACGGGCCCGACTCAGCAATAACAACCTGCCAATTACATATGCGTAAATTCAAAGACGGAGAAACCATAACCATAGAACCTTGGAGAGCAAAACCATTTCCAATAATCAGAGACTTGGTTGTAGACAGAACAGCCCTTGATAAGATAATACAAGAAGGCGGATACGTTTCAGTAACCACCGGAGGAGTACCCGACGGGAACTCAATTCTAATTCCCAAACACAAAGCAGATAAGGCAATGGACTCAGCCTCCTGCATAGGCTGTGGAGCCTGCGTTGCAGCCTGCAAGAACGCCTCAGCAATGCTATTTGTTTCAGCAAAAGTATCCCAATTAGCACTCTTACCACAAGGAAAACCAGAAGCAGCCACAAGAGTTCAAAATATGGTGGCAAAGATGGACCAATTAGGCTTCGGAAACTGCACCAACACCTATGCCTGCGAAGCAGAATGCCCAAAAGAGATAAAACGCTCAAACATAGCAAGAATGAACAGAGAATTTATCCTTGCCAAAGTAGCCTCAGAAGAAGACTTACAACAATAAAACCCCACCCCATTGCAAAAAGACGAAGACCATTAACAATAAAACTCCATCTCATTGCAATAAGACTAACACATTCAGCCCCGAGCCCAACCTAAAACCTAAGGAATAGGATTTGTTCCCTCATCGGAAACCTCCTGATGCCCCTTAGGAGTAACGTCCACGAAAGCAAAATTAAGCATTTTCTTATCAAGAGAACGCCTAATACTCTTTGGCAAAAGATAACGGATATTTACCTTTTCAACCGTTTCCGTAGTAACCTGCTCAAGCGTGTCGCATGCCTTCACTTTGAGCTGCACTTGATATATACCAAGCTCAGTTTCAATACTTCTGCCCTCAGAGAAAGCTAATTCGAACTCAAACTTCATTGACTTAATCACATTGGAAATATCACCCTCTGACAAAGAAGTAGTGTTGGAAATTCTCCTACACAACTCATTCTGAGTCATATTCTGAGGACGAACCAATTTCGCTAAAAATTTTACCCCCGGAGTAGTTCCGGTTGAAATTCTTCTTCTAAGTTTAGTTAACCAAATCATGACAAATAATTTTTAATTAATAATACATTTACTTGAATTTAAGACGCTTAAAAACATAATTAAACCCATCTCAAACTCGGGGCAAATATACTTTAAAAAAAACAAAAAAGCAAATAATTTAGTAAAAAAAACAAGAAATAAAATTTAGTCGCCTGATAATCAATTGCAAAAACCCTCAAATTAAATTACATAATAGCATAATCAAAATAAAATCTCCTTTTCTTCCCCCTCACCACCCCGCCACTCCCCCTCACTGCCAAGCTCCTCCACCTTGCCGCCCCGCCCTTGTAGAAAATTTGGTTTTTATGGAAGGGGCGGGTTTCTTTATGGAAAGAGTAGGGTTTCTTTTAGAAGTGGAAGGGTCTTTTATGGAAATGGTTGGCTTTTTTATGGAATGGTGAGGGGCTTTAATGGAGTAAAATCAAGTTTTAATTAGGTAAAGTCAATTTTTTATGGAGTAAAATCAAGTTTTAATGGAGTAAAATCAAATTTTAATGGGGTAAAATTATGGATTAACGGAACCTGATTTAAGTGAAATGGAACTTGAGCGTTTTTTAACGGAACCTGAGCGAATTTTAACGGAACCTGAGCGTTTTTTAATGGAACCTGAGCGTTTTTTAACGGAACCTAATTTCGCTCAGGTTCCGTTAAAATTTGCTTGGGTTCCGTTAAAAATAATAGGGATTTTCTTTAATGGCAACAGGCTGGAATTTAGTGATTTAAATATGGAATTAGGGTATAAGCAAAGGGAAGAAAGGGGCGTTTTTGAGGTAAAAAAGTGCTTTAAACGGAACATGGAGCGTTTTTTAACGGAACCTGAGCAAATTTAAACTCCACTTAAATGTTTTTTAATGGGACTTGTTTTTTGGGGAAGGGGTGTTTTTGGGTTTTTTATGGTTGTTTCCTGGGGGGAGGCGGTTGTTTTGCTTTGGGATATGGGTATTGGGTGCGAATATATTTCAACCCAATATGTGTTCAAAGAATTGCCAGAGCGGTTCTTCTGGAACTGGTGCAAGAAATGTCATCTTTTGTTTTAGGGTTGGGTGTTCAAGTGTTAGTTCTCTTGCGTGTAGGGAAATTGAGCTGACTTTGTTGCTTCTGCCAAACCCGTATTTTAGGTCGCCTTTTATGGGGCAGCCTATGTTGGCTAACTGAACTCGGATTTGATGGTGTCTGCCTGTTAATAGCTCTATTTCTAAGAGGTTATAAAACTCGCTTTTGGCTAATAAACGATATTTCAATTCGGCGTATGTGCCTTTTTCGGTGTTGTGGGTAATGTAGGATTTATTTTGTTTTTCGTCTTTTTGAAGGTAATTTCTTAGTGTGTCTTCTTTTTGGGGAGGGGCATTGCGGACTATTGCCCAATATTTTTTTGTAAAGAGTTTGTCGTGGATTTGTTTGTTGAGCCTTATGAGTGCCTTTTCTGTTTTTGTGAAGACAACAACTCCACTAACTGGACGGTCTAATCTGTGCACTACTCCGCAGTAGATATTGCCTGGTTTGTTATATTTTTCTCTGAGATAGTCTTTTATGTAATCAACTAAGCTATTGTCTTTGGTTTTGTCGCCGTGAACAATTTGGGAGTTCTTCTTGTTGATTACTATGAGATGGTTATCTTCAAAGAGGATTTGTTTTTCAAAGTCGTTCATCTTTTATAGTGTTGCTAAAACGGATAATCCTCCTTTAACTTTATCTTCAAGTTCTACATGAACATTTGAGTCTAATGGGATGAAAACATCAACTCTTGAACCAAATTTAATAAAACCCAGCTCTTCTCCTTGATGTACTTCTTGATCTTGTTTTGCGTAGCAGACTATTCTTCTTGCAAGTGCTCCTGCAATTTGGCGTACAACTATCTTCTTTCCTTTCTGGGTTTCTATACAAATTGTTGTCCTTTCGTTAAGGGTGGAAGATTTGGGATGTTTTGCAATCAGATATTTCCCATTATGATAATTTGTATAGATTACTTTACCTGATATGGGATAACGATTAACGTGAACATTATTAGGAGACATAAATGTAGAGATTTGAATGCATTCTGCTTTTAGAACTTCGGGTTCGTAAACCTGCTCAACTACAACGATTGTCCCGTCAGCTGAACCAATGATTTGGTTTTCATTATGGATTAATTCTCGTTTAGGTATTCTAAAAAACCTAATTACTACTAAGGCTGCTACTATTATTAGGCCAACAAGGAAATACCAATACCAGTTCCAATTGTCAATAAAGTAATTCATTAAACTTATTATTACAATAACCAATAAGGTTGTCAGAGCAATAATCTTATATCCTTCTTTATGTATATACATATTTTATATAGAATTAACTTAGACGTAAAAATAAATAACTATAAATAAAAGGAATGGTTATAAAGAGAATATCAAATCTATCTAATATTCCTCCATGACCGGGTAGTATCTTGCCGCTATCCTTAACTCCTGCTTGTCTTTTAAACATTGATTCTACCAAATCCCCAAATGTTCCGATAATACATATAATTGCTCCAAGAATCATCCAATCGAAAAACTCTAATGGGGTATTGGCCAGTTTATATAAGACTATGGAAGCAATCTGAACTGCAACTACTCCTCCGAAAAAGCCTTCCCAGCTTTTCTTTGGAGATATTCTTTCAAATAATCTTCTTTTCCCAAATTTTATTCCAACTAAATAGGCAAAGGTATCATTACACCATGCCAGAATAAAAACGCTTAAAAGAAGCATTGGAATGAAGCGATTTGGCAAAAGCAAGGGATTAACAATGAAATTAGTTAATCCCATTGGAATAACTATATATATTACTCCTAATATTGTGTAGGCTATATTGGTAAAGGGATTATCTTTCTTGCGAAAGAGTTCCACAATAAATATTGTAAAGCAAAGAAGTAGGGATATAATAATTGAGTATTTTGTTTCTAATTGGAAGGCTTTTAAAATAAACCAGCTATATGTTGCAAGGGCTAATAGGTAGCCAGGAATAGTTGAAGGAGATATTTTACTTATCTTTGTGTTATTGTAGAACTCGTATAATGCTATTAAAGCAATTAATCCAAAGAATACAGCAAGAATAATAGGGTCAAATACTATGGCAAGAATAACTCCTAATACGTAAACTGCACCTGTAATTGTTCTGATTGTAATATTTTTCATCTTTTTGATTAGTTTGATTGAATTAAATTTCCCACAGTAAAAAGATATAACTCCTTTATTTCTTCTTTCAAAAGATAGCTTGGATTAATTATTGTAATATTTTGAGGTGTTTCTTCTACCAATTGGTTAAGGCTTGATTTTATATCTGCGGCTATTTGAGAGGTAAAAGCTATAATTATTAGGATGTTTGGAAGTTGAGTAAGGGTACATTGATTTGATGTAATGGTTATTGCTCCATTTGGTGCGGAAATAGAATAACAAAAACTAATGCCAACTTCGTTAGTTTCTTCCAATTTATTTGTTTGAAGCCCTTTACTACTGAGAAACTCGTTAAGTTTGGTTCCAAACGACACTATCTTATCTTCCCATTTGCGATATTTTATTAATGAATTGAGTTTATCAATCAAATCATCTTCATCTTTACAATAAATAAACCTTCCTCCAAACTCAGCAATATTATTAGCAAAAGCCATCATAGGGTCATCATCAATAGGATTATAAACATCAAGCTCCATATTCAGATTAGGATAAGGAATATCTGCCTTATTAAGCAAAGAATTGCGTAAGATTTTTAAAATTTTCTCCTTTTCAGAATTGCCTTTCATTAAATCTTTGTTACTTATTCTTGTATTTTAGAGTTGTCTTCGGTAGAGCTAATATTCTTGTCGCTACTTTCATTATTATTATCTTCTGAACTAATCTTTTCAGAATCTTGTTCCTTGTCTTTATCAAAAGGACGCTTTCCAAAGATTAGTTCTAAGTCTTCTCTAAAAATAACCTCCTTTTCCACAAGCTGCATTGCAAGTTTATCAAGCTTTTCTCTATTCTCTATTAATATATCTTTTGCCTTCTGGTAAGCCTGATCAATCATTTTGCGTATCTCTATATCAATCTGCTCTGCTGTCTTTTCAGAGAAAGGCTTAGTAAAGCCATATTCTGACTGACCTGATGAATCGTAATAGCTAAGGTTCCCTATCTTATCATTCAATCCATAATAAGCAACCATTGAATAAGCCATCTTAGTAACTCGTTCAAGGTCGTTCAAAGCTCCGGTTGAAACCTCTCCGAAAACAATGTCTTCGGCAGCTCTTCCTCCCAATAAAGAAATCATTTGATGTAATAATTGAGACTTTGTGGTAATTTGTCTTTCCTCTGGCAAATACCACGCAGCACCAAGAGCCTGTCCACGAGGAACAATAGTAACCTTAACCAAAGGATGAGCATGCTCTAACATCCAACTAACTGACGCATGTCCTGCTTCATGGTATGCAATTGCTTTCTTCTCGTTAGGAGCAATCACTTTATTCTTCTTTTCCAATCCTCCAATTATTCTATCCACAGCATCAAGAAAGTCTTGCTTACCTATCAATTTCTTATTATGTCTTGCTGCAATAAGAGCCGATTCATTACAAACATTAGCAATATCTGCCCCTGAAAAGCCAGGGGTTTGCTTTGCAAGGAAATCTGTATCAACCTGCTTCTTATCAAACTTTAAGTTCTTAGTATGTACCTTAAATATTGCTTTTCGTTCCTCTAAATCGGGCAAATCAACATGAATCTGTCTGTCAAATCGTCCTGCACGAAGTAAAGCCTTATCTAAAACATCTGCACGGTTGGTTGCTGCAAGGATAATAACCCCTGCATTTGTTCCAAATCCGTCCATCTCTGTTAGGAGTTGATTGAGCGTATTCTCTCTTTCGTCATTAGAACCGGAAGCAAGATTTTTCCCTCTTGCTCTTCCAATTGCATCAATCTCATCAATAAATATAATACAAGGAGCCTTTTCCTTTGCTGTTTTAAATAAATCTCTAACCCTTGAAGCACCAACTCCAACAAACATCTCCACAAAATCAGAACCCGAAAGTGAGAAGAAAGGAACCTTTGCTTCGCCTGCAACAGCTTTTGCTAATAAGGTCTTTCCTGTTCCAGGAGGCCCCACAAGCAATGCTCCTTTTGGAATTTTCCCTCCAAGGTCTGTATATTTCTTAGGGTTTTTCAGGAAGTCCACAATTTCCATTACTTCAAGTTTAGCTCCCTCCAAGCCCGCAACATCAGCAAAGGTAATCTTAGTGTCATTATCTTTATCATATAAACGAGCCTTTGATTTCCCTACATTAAATATTCCTCCTCCCATTCCTCCAGAACCAGAACTTCCCCCTCTCATCATACGGAAGAAAACAATCCAAATAATTATTAAGATAATGAAAGGGAATAATAGAGATAAACTTTCGCCCCAAAAGTTCTTACGAGTAACAGGAGTTAAATTAATTCTGTGAGAACTTATTATTTCATTCTTGCGAACCATACTCTCAATCCCAATAGTATCCCTTGCTATCCATTGGTTTTCTACATCCTTCAATTGGTCTCTAAAATAAGTGAAATCCCCAAACTTATAAGTATAAAAAGCATCCTTTGGATAAGACTGAGTGCCAAAAAAATTAGTCTTAGGCTTTAAGTCATTATATGTAGTATCCGTTTTGATAGCATCTGGCTTAATATAAACCTCAGCATAGTCTTTATTAATAACATTTATTTTAGAGTAGTCCTTTTTCAGAAGCACTTGTTCTAATTTACTCCATTGAATTTCTCTATTAATTGATTTATCACTATCTCCCGAAAACCATATAATACCAATAACGATTAATAAAGTAGCATAAATCCAATACATATTGAAGTGAAAATTCTTCTTAGAGTTTTTTCCTAATGGTTTTTTGAAATTATTTTTCTTATTTTTTAAATCCATAATAATCTTAATGTAAAAATGCTATTCAATATTGTCTAAATGAGATTGCGGAGCATCTTTCCACATCTGTTCAATCCTATAAAAATCTCGTGCTTCTTCAAGCATAATATGAACTATCACATCAAAATAGTCCAACAAAACCCATTGACAATTTTGTAGTCCCTCAATTCTTTTAGGATCTATTCCGGTTGAGGTTTTGATTTCTCTGTCCACAGCTTCTGAAATCACATCAACATGTGAAGGTGAGTTTCCTGTGCAAATAACATAGTAATCAAACAAAGAGCCTTCAATCTCTCTCAAATCAATTATAGTTATATTTTTCCCCTTTTTATCCTGTATGCCTTTAATAGCTAATTGTGATAATAATAAAGAGGAGTTGTTCTCAGTTTTTTTTCTTGCCATTTATATATTTAATATTTAACCTGCAAAGATACATTAATTTAATTTTAAACCAACAGAGTTAGATATAAAAAGTGTAAGAACCAAAAAGATTTCACTTTTAAATTAAAGAATTAAATCTCTATTCAAAAACATCAAGTTTTTTTCTATGTGTGTAAAACTACAATAAAATAAGATTTGATTTAAAGAAATTATTATTTGATTCTAATTCACTGAATCTTGATTCTAATTCACTGAATCTTGATTCTAATTTACTGAAACTTGATTCTAATTTACTGGAATTTGATTCTATAAAATTAAACGGGACTTAATTAAATTTATCTCAGAGAAAAAAATAATTATCTCAGAGAAAAATAAAATTATATAGGAGATAATTTCAAATAAGTCCCTATTAAGAGTTCTGTTTTTTTATTAATTCTTAAAGTCCTTAAAGTCTTTAAGGTCATTAAGGACTCTAAGTTCTTTTTAAATAAGTAAATTTTTATTGAATTTCTTTTGTATCTTTGCTCAAAAGATTAATTAATTAAATTATTTTCTCTTTATCCACTTACTTTTTGCTAAAAATGGTTGTTATATAGATAAAATAAGAGAAATTATTTCAGTTAATAATCAAAACAAAATAAATTATGAAAAGAATTATTACAACATTATTTATTATTGCATTTTCTTTAAATTGTTTCTCTCAACAGTTTCAATGGGCAAAGAGTTATACAGGTATTGATGCAGAAAGTAATATAAAAAGTAATTTCATTCATAAATCAGTCTTTGATAGCCAAGGTAATATTTATATTGTAGGTACCGCAACTAAAGCTGCTATGATTGATACAACATATATATTCCCTCAAAATCTTGCAGGAAATGCTACAAGTGTTTTTGTTGCAAAACTCAACCCTCAAGGAGTTCTATTATGGAGAAAATCTTTAAAACATAGCAACAATCATCATTCAAATGCTTACATTCAAATTGTGGGAGACTCATCCATAGTATTATTTTCTCCTTTTTTTAGCCCTGAAAGTAATTCTTATGAATGGTTTTTAGATACTCTAATAACAAATACTTATGGTAACCCTCCCCAATATCCTGTTACTAAAGGAAGTTATAATGCTTTCTTTACTTTAGACCTTGATGGAAATTTAATTAGTAGCCATTTTCTTCAACATAACATTATTGATTCTAATGGAGTTCTAAATCCTTATTTTAGACAATTAGAAAATTCATCTTATGGAGTTATGCCTTTCCATGTAGATAATAATGGTTGCACATATTTATTTGCTTGTTTTGTAAAAAGAGAAGGAGAGAGTTTTAATCTTCTTGTAGACCTTCAAGATACAATATATTGCGGTGGATCTCTTACACCATACAAACATTTTAAACTGTTTAAGTTTTCTCCAGAATTTGATTTGCTATGGGTTAAAGATATTATTAGAGATACTTTAGGAATCTATAATAATAGTACTTTTGAATTTCGTCCAAGAGGCTTATCTTCTGACGAGGATGATAATATGTACATAACAGGCTATATTAATCATTTCTTTCATCCCATTGAAGGGGGTTATACTCCTGATAGCACTAGATTTACTATTTTAGATTTAGGTAATAATGTAAGATTAAACATACAAGCAGGGTGTGGTAATTTTGGATTTATAATTAAGTATGATACATCAGGAGAACCTCAGTGGGCTAATCAAATGTATATAGAACCTCAATTTCCTAGCATATATCCAACTTTAATTGATACAGAATTTTATTCCTCTTCTATTAACGAAAATACTAATTCTATTTTTACATTTGCTAGAATAGGAAGTGAAGACTGTAGATTGTTTTTCGATAGTTTGCATAATATAGAATATAATGATAACTATGGGATGGGATTTATTAGATATGATAAAACAACAGGAGAATACATCTCACATGGTCTTATTTCGGCTGTTCTTGGCTCGTGGGCTTATCCTTCTGTTGCATCAATAAATAATCAGGTTTTTGCAGAAGTAAGATATAATTCATCTCTTGCATTGGAGGAATTAGATACTGTATTTACCACTCCAAATAATAGTGCTGCATTTGCAATGATAAGGTGGAAAGATAATGGAGAGTTAATTGGAGCTACAAATATTACATCTACAAGTTCCAATTATAGCTACTTTACGGCAGGTAAGACAGAAGTGAATAGTAATGGAGATTTGTTTTTAACTGGAATATTTTCTGACAACCTAACCTTAGGAAATATTACACTTAATGGTACTTCTTCTCAAAGTAATGCATTTATGGCTTTATTTCAAGACCCTGCATTTTCTCAATATTACAACAGCGTACGTTTTACAGAAACGATTTGCCAGGGAGACACCTTTAACTTTCGTGGTAGAGATTTAACAACATCAGGCATATATAGAGACACCCTGCAAGCATATAATGGACAAGATAGTATTATTGTGTTAGACTTAATAGTTCACACTCCACCAATACCTTCAATTTGTATGGTTACTGTTGATGAGAATAGTCATACTAATGTTATTTGGACAAAGAGAGATACAGTTGATTTTTATAATATTTATAGAGAAAACACTCAAAGTGGTCAATACGATTTAATGGCTACCATTCCTTTTAGTAATCCTCCTATATGGATAGATACCCTATCAAATGTTTTGATGCAAAGTTATAGATATAGGCTCTCAACAACAGACTATTGTGGCGAATCAGAATTAAGTCATCCTCATAAAACAATTCACCTTAGCATTAATCCAAACCTCTATTCTGATGCTTGGAATTTGACTTGGAATGCATATGACGATGGAATAGAGAATAATATATATGATTATTATAATGTTTATCGTGGTCCTAGTATTGATTCTTTAGAATTCATTAATATTGCAAGTGCTTTTTCTGGCAATACATATTATTATATTGACTATAATTATCCAAGTGGGATTAATTATTATCAAGTTGAAGTACTGGATTCTTCTTGCCTTTTTTCAGGATCACATATCACTATTCGCTCAAATTATGCTACTAATGACACCCTTAACTCAATAGTACATGCTGAACAAGCTAATAATAATCTAATCCTTTTCCCTAATCCAACAAAAGACGAAATAAATATAGAAACCAAAGGAGAAAGAATATATTCCTATACATTATATAATATGGGAGGACAAGAAATCTTAAAGAGTGAAAAGATAAAAGTGAAAAATGAAAAGATAAATCTCTCAAATCTTCCAAAAGGAGTTTATGTCATAAAGGTTATAACAGACAAGAATGTATATACTCGTAAAGTTATTCGGAAATAAAAAATTAAGTGTATAATTAAATGTAATATGTATAAAAATATTATTTGGTTTGATGAACTTGATTCTACTCAGGATTATTTAAAAGATGCCAATATAAACTCTTTGCCTGAATGGACAGTTATCTCCACCAGAAAACAAGCTAAGGGTAAAGGACAAGGCTCAAATGTTTGGGAGTCTGAACAAAATAAGAACCTCACATTTTCAATTCTACTTAAACCAAATTTCTTATCAGTTTCAAACCAATTCTTAATAACTCAAATCCTATCATTAGGGATTTATGATTTCCTCTCACATTATTTAGATGATGTTTTCATAAAATGGCCTAATGATATATATGTTGGGAAGAATAAGATATGTGGTATTTTGGTTAATAATAAAATTATAGCAGATGAATATCTTTCGGCAACTTGTGGAATAGGGATTAATATTAATCAAACTGAGTTTTGTTTTGCTCCAAACGCTACATCATTGAAAAAAGAATTGAATCAAGACCTAATAATTGAAAATGTTCTTATAGAAATTTTGGATTCTATCAAGAATAGATATGATATTATTAAAGAGAATAAGATTGCCGATTATAAAAGAGAGTATTTGGATAAATTATTACATTATAATATATGGGCGAAATATTCTTTTAATGATAATAATATAGAAAAAAATATTGAGGCTAAAATCATAGATGTTGATAAATATGGGCGTTTAATTCTGGAAAATAGGCTTGGAAAAACGATAATTGCAGATATAAAACAGCTTAAATTCTATATTTAATTCCTTAAATTAAATGTTTCATTTTAATATAGTTGATGCTTGTTAGTTGATTTTTTTTGCGTTTTCTTTACAAAAAATTAGGTGGAAATATTGAAAGTTAATACCTTTGCACCCGCTTAAAAAAGTTCTTTGAAAATTCAAGGCCATTAAAAATTAGTGAATATTGAAAAAATAAATATTGAAAATTTGGTCTTGTCAGAAAATGTTTTTAATTTTGCAAACTCTTTTCTATTTTTTTAGAGAAGAGAAAATATGCCGATGTAGCTCAGTTGGCCAGAGCAGCTGATTTGTAATCAGCTGGTCGGGGGTTCGAATCCCTCCATCGGCTCAAAAAAACAAAATTAGGGAAGGTACCAGAGTGGTCAAATGGGGCAGACTGTAAATCTGTTGGCGACGCCTTCGTTGGTTCGAATCCAGCCCTTCCCACAAATTATGTACTAGTTACATTCTAGTTACATTATTTAATACAAGCGGAAGTAGCTCATTTGGTAGAGCGATAGCCTTCCAAGCTATAGGTGGCGGGTTCGAGCCCCGTCTTCCGCTCAATGCTTCTTAAAGAGCGGGTTAGAGTAGTCTAACTCGTTCTTATTGGCATAGATAAAGCTAAGCCGTTGTAGCTCAGTGGTAGAGTACTTCCTTGGTAAGGAAGGGGTCACGAGTTCAAGTCTCGTCAATGGCTCTTTAATTACTTAAAGGTAAATATAAAAACAAATTAAAATAATTTATTAATACGTCAATTATTATGGCAAAAGAAAAATTCGACCGTTCCAAACCACACGTAAACATTGGTACAATTGGTCACGTTGACCACGGTAAAACAACCTTAACAGCTGCTATTACAACAGTATTAGCATCTAAAGGATTATCAGAAGTTAAATCTTTTGATGCGATAGACTCTGCTCCTGAAGAAAAGGAAAGAGGAATAACAATTAATACTTCTCACGTTGAATATCAAACAGCAAATCGTCACTATGCACACGTTGACTGTCCAGGTCACGCTGACTATGTTAAAAACATGGTTACTGGTGCTGCTCAAATGGATGGTGCAATCATAGTGGTTGCTGCAACTGATGGCCCTATGCCTCAAACTCGTGAACATATCCTATTAGCACGTCAAGTAGGTGTTCCTCGTTTAGTGGTATTTATGAACAAAGTTGACTTAGTTGATGACCCTGAGTTATTAGACTTAGTTGAAATGGAAATTAGAGATTTATTAAGTTTCTATAATTTTGATGGAGATAACACTCCTGTTATTCGTGGTTCTGCGTTAGGTGGATTAAATAACGAACCAGTTTGGGTTGAAAAAATTATGGAATTGATGGATGCTGTTGATACATGGATCCCTCTTCCTCCAAGAGATGTGGATAAAGATTTCTTAATGCCTATTGAAGACGTATTCTCTATTACTGGTCGTGGAACTGTTGCTACTGGTCGTATTGAAACAGGAGTTATCAACTCTGGAGACCCAGTTGATATTATAGGTATGGGAGCTGAAAAACTTAAATCCACAGTTACAGGGGTTGAAATGTTCCGTAAAATATTAGATAGAGGAGAAGCTGGTGATAACACAGGTTTACTTCTTCGTGGTATTGATAAAGATGAAATCCGTCGTGGTATGGTTATTGCTAAACCTGGTTCTGTTAAGCCTCATAAAAAATTCAAAGCTGAGGTTTATATCTTAAAGAAAGAAGAAGGAGGTCGTCATACTCCATTCCACAATAAATATCGTCCTCAATTCTATTTCAGAACAACTGACGTTACAGGTGAAATCACCTTACCAGAAGGAGTTGAAATGGTTATGCCAGGAGATAACTTAACAATAACTGTTAATTTAATTGCAGAAATTGCATTAAATATGAACCTTCGTTTTGCTATCCGTGAAGGAGGAAGAACTGTTGGTGCAGGTCAGGTAACAGAAATTTTAGATTAATAATATATTATGGAGAAAATTTTCTCCATAATGATAGGGGCATAGTTCAATGGCAGAATAGCGGTCTCCAAAACCGTTGATGGGAGTTCGAATCTCTCTGCCCCTGCAATAATAAAAAATAAGAATTGATGTCTAAGATAATTAATTACGTTAAAGAAAGCTATGATGAACTTATTCATAAGGTATCGTGGCCAACAATGGAAGAATTAATGAATAGTACTTTGGTAGTATTTGTTGCTACATTAATTATAGCCTTAATAATATTTATTATGGATATAACATTTGGAGTTCATCCAACATTGTTTTGGAAAGGCGTACTTGGTTACTTATATAGTATGATGGGATAATTTCCCTTTGTATTGATTTTTATATATCTTGCTTCCCACCAACAGATTTGTTACTGAGATATATAAGAAAGCAATCAATTATTTATTTTTGATGATTACATCAATTTCAATTAATTTCAAATTATGAGCGATCAAACTAAGAAATGGTATGTTGTAAGAGCAATAGCTGGAAAGGAAAAGAAAGCTAAAGAATATATTGAGAATGAAATTTTCAGACTTGATTTACAAGATTATGTTTCTCGAGTTTTAATCCCAACTGAAAAAGTTTACTCAGTACGTAACGGAAAAAGAGTTTCTAAGGATAGGAATTTGTTTCCAGGTTACATAATGATAGAAGCTAATTTGGTAGGAGAAATAGCTCATATTATTAAGAGTATTCCTAATGTAATAAATTTTTTGGCTGAGAAAGATGGAAGTCCTGTTCCTTTGCAAGAGAACGAGATAAAACGCATTCTTGGACAAGTTGATGAGTTACAAGGACAAACAGAAGAACTAACAGATCCTTTTATATTAGGGGAAAGTGTTAAGATTGTGGATGGTCCATTTAGTAATTTCTCTGGAACAATTGAAGAAATAAATGAAGAAAAGAAAAAATTGAAAGTTACGGTCAAAATATTTGGTCGCAAAACTCCAGTTGAGCTTTCTTTCATTCAGGTTGAAAAAGAATAATCATTAAATTTTTTACTAATCTTTAAGCACAAGTCAAAAATGGCAAAAGAAGTTGCAGGATTAATTAAATTACAAATCAAAGGAGCTGCTGCAAACCCATCTCCACCAGTTGGTCCAGCATTAGGAGCAAAAGGTGTTAATATAATGGAGTTTTGTAAACAGTTTAATGCTCGTACACAAGACCAAGCAGGTAAAATTGTACCAGTTATTATTACTGTTTATTCAGACAAATCTTTTGATTTCGTAATTAAAACCCCACCTGTGGCAGTACAATTAAAAGAAGTGGCAAAATTGAAATCTGGTTCAGCAGAACCAAATAGAAATAAAGTTGCTTCTATTACAAAAGAACAAGTTAAATCAATCGCTGAAGCAAAAATGGTAGACCTAAATTGCTTTACAATTGAATCAGCTATTTCTATTGTAGAAGGTACTGCAAGAAGTATGGGTATCAAGGTTAAAGAATAGTCTTTAACGAGTATTAATTGAAAATTTTCACATTAAAAATGGCAAAATTATCGAAAAAACAAAAAGAGGCTTTAGCTAAATATGATTTAACAAAGCTATACTCTATGGATGAAGCTGTGAAAATAGTAAAAGACATTACTTATACAAAATTTGATTCATCAATTGATATTGATGTACGATTAGGTGTAGACCCTCGTAAAGCAAATCAAATGGTTAGAGGTATTGTTACTTTGCCACATGGAACAGGTAAAACCAAAAGAGTTTTAGTTTTGTGTACTCCTGATAAGGAGGAAGAAGCTAAGGCAGCCGGAGCCGATTATTTTGGATTAGATGAATATCTTGACAAAATAAAAGGCGGTTGGACGGATGTCGATGTAATTATTACAATGCCAAGTGTAATGCCTAAAATTGGAGCATTAGGAAAAATATTAGGTCCTCGTGGCTTAATGCCTAATCCAAAAACAGGTAC
>ENA-UOOK01004248-UOOK01004248.1-fermentation-metagenome-genome-assembly--contig:-NODE-4248-length-15553-cov-4.196154_pt1 | contig 15553 bp, 16 predicted proteins | sample MGYA00245777_ERZ724023 | MGnify/ENA primary metagenome ERZ724023 (study PRJEB28704, sample SAMN03018312) | fermentation metagenome | biome: anthropogenic terrestrial biome; feature: soil; material...
ACTGCCCTGACCAACTCCTCGCTCATCACAACCACAGATAACGATCCGCCTTTCTGAACATAAGCATCTATAGGCTCTAGGGACAGCCAGCTCCCCTCCCAGCTGAGGTAGTTCTTCTTTTGTAGCCAAAATTATTACATTCTCACCCCGCAGGGCAGCATTTGCAAGGTCCGCAGTGCTCTTGACGAGAACAGAAACATTCATACTGGTAAAAAGATAGTCCTGCAGATCTTTTGCCACGTTTATAACCAATTGCGGTGCTCGATTGCCTATGAGAATGGTCCAGCCATCCTCGATCAGCAGCTCATCTGGCTTTAAAACTACATTTTCTTGCCGCAGATTAGGCTGATGTACAATCTCAAGTCGCTTTCTAAATTCGTAGTTACGCTCCACAATACCACCCCAAAAATTACTCAGCCAACTCCCTTGCCTGCCTGAACTTACCGCCCCTCTTTTTCAGCTGATCAATCAGCTTATCTAGTTCCCTCACTGCCACCTCACCGCAGTTTTTTGTTATAAATGGATCTGGCAGCACTGAGCCCTCACCATAGTGGATGAGGCCTTCTGGCATCTTGTGAAACTCCCAGGGGTGCAGATAAAGACAGATTGTTGCAGGGAGATTCTTCTCCTTATAGAACCCCAGCATATTGTCGATATGCACCAAGAGCCGCTCTGCACCCTCTGTTCTAAAGAGGGGCCACTGATCCCGATCCCTGCCATACTCATCGTGGCTGTCCATAGTCATGTCAGCGAAATTCGGGATCTCCAGAATCTTCATCTCTCCCTCTTGCGTCCAATCTTCTCTTGAGGGGTGATAGGGAACTAATTGCTCCTTGTAAAAATAGAGGGGATAACTTGCATCCACAGTATAGCCCAAGTCCTCCAGAGCGTTTACTAGAGCAGTGCTTCCCCAAAGCCTGGGTGCACGGAAAGAAGTCACTTTGTCGCCTAAAACCTTTTCCACAACCTCTGTTGCTCTTTTCATTCTGTTATAGCTTTCCTCAGGCAGAATTGGCTTTACTCCTGGAATGGGGAAGAGCTCATCTCCCACAGTCTCGTGATAGAGGCTGTGGCAGCCAACTTCATGCTGTGCCTTTACTACTGCCTCTGCCACCCGGGGATTTTGTTCGGCTGCCTCACCTGTAAAGAAAAAGGTCCCACTCACGTTATGTTTTTCCAAAAGCTCTAAAATTCGTGGTGTGCCCTGTACCAGACCCTCATAAAAAGGAGTCCAGCTGCCAATATCTGTTTCCATATCAAAGCCTAAGATTACGTCAAAGGACACAGGAAAAACCTCTTTCCTTAATCTGTTCTTATTTCCTCAAACATGCCTTCTCCCAGTTTGATCGCAAGTCCCAATTGGCTAAGCGTTCGCAGCCGCTATCTGTAACCAGTACCCCCTGCTCCCAGCGGAAACCGTAGTTTTCCATCTGAAGGAAGGTATCCACCTGATAGGTCATACCTGCCTCAAGCTTATAGTTACTGTCCTTCTCCATCCATGGAGCTTCCACTTCTAACATGCCAAGACCATGGCAGGGACCATAGAGGAGATTATCACCGTAGCCGCCTGCAATTACAGACTCCTCGATTTGCCTCGCAATATCTGCTGCTACAACCCCGGCCTGAATCAGCTCAATTGTCTTCTCATGGGTATCAAGGCCAAACAGAACAGCACGTTTCACGTCTTCAGAAACCTCGCCTACAAGGTAGGGAAGACCAATGCTGGGCGAATAGCCACCCACTCTCGCTCCAATATTCAATTGCACAACCTCTCCCTCACCAATCACCCTGTGAGTGGGCCTGGAGATTGCATGTTTGGAATTGGGTCCACTTAATATGTAGAGCGGATGAGATTCATACTCCGCACCATTCGCATATATAGCGCCTTGAGCAATTCCCACTACCTCAAGCTCTGTCATTCCAGCCTTAATTCCTGCAAAAACTGCATCCATAGCCAAAGCTGAGATCCGAAAACCCTCTTTGAGGATGGCGATCTCATTTTCTGTTTTCCTCATCTTCAGCTGAGCTAGAAGCTTGTTAGCATTTACAAACTCAGTACCAGGTAATGCCTTTTTTATGGATTCATAAACCGGTACCGGCAAAATGGAATAACCTGCTATTCCCAGCTTTTTGGGTGCACCATCAGGAAAGGTTTCAGCAATTACCTCAGGAAATTTTGCCACAGTAACCCCTGGATAATCTGGTTCTGCAGATTCCCTGTACTCCATCATCTTGCGAATCCGGGCAATCTTGCTTCTATCAAGGGCGAAAGCTTCGCTTTCAGGACCAATCAAAAGGGTGGGCTCGCCCTCTGCCGGGATCAAAACTCCTGTGCTCTCAAAAATTGGCCAATAGTCGCTGAAGTAGCGGACATTGGCAAAATCAGCCTCATGGGAGTGGGCCAAGAGGCCATCTAGCCCCTCTTCTTTTAGCATCGCTTGCAGGCGAACCACTCTTTCTTTATATTCTAAGTCAGGTAATACTGTCATTCTAGAAACCCCCTTCTGAATTTTCGTTATATTCAAATAAAAAATATAGATCCATTTTATCTTGAAGGAAATCCCATGGTACAATAATAAGCTAAATTTGGCTGCCTCACATCAGCCCTGCCGAACTGCACAACTACAGGTACATCGGATCTTACCCGCATCGCATACTGTCCAAAAGGAATCTGGTAAAAATTAGGTCCAATTGGTTTATCCATCCGAAAACAGCACACCCGCTGTGCCCTAACAACTAAGGGAATGCCCAGCACGGGATCCGCATCTGTAAAATATAGGTCAAAAAGTATATTTGCATCCTGAGACGAGGTGTTCAAGATCAATAAAGACTCATGTCCCTCGATCTCTCCCTCTCCTTTAGGTGGCAGCTCTCCGTCTGGAATCACCCAGACCTTATGACCATCGCCACGAAGCGCTTCTTCATCCATGTTCTCACCCCCTCAAGGTAATTAGTCCAATCGATTAGCTAAGCTTTTTATAAAAACCGCAGGAGCTTCTTACGATTAATCTTGCTGGTAATACTCGCTCCTGAGCTTGTATGGTTTCATTCCCACTGCAGATACGATGTATCAAGAGGCGAGCTGCAGTCTCCCCCATCTCAACTGCGGGCTGAGACACAATTGTCAAAGGTGGGTCGATTAATTCACCAACCTCTGTATCATCAAAGCCTACCACAGCTATATCATCTGGAACTTCATAGCCTGCTTTTCTAATTTCTGTAATTGCACCGATGGCCAAATGGTTGTTACCCGCAACAATGGCATCGGGTTCTCTAACCAGCAGCGCACGGGCAGCTTCTGAACCACCGCGAATAGTGAAATCTGATTCCTTAATCATCCCTTTATCCAACTCTAGGTTATAATCAGCAAGTGCTTTCTGAAAGCCTACCAAACGTTCTGAGGCACTGGATTGCTCCAAAGGTCCTGTAATGATGGCGATTCTCTTGTATCCAATCATGCAGAGGTGCTCTGTCATTAGATATGCTCCTTTAACGTTATCTACCATCACCGAATCTAACTGATCCATGTTATCCAGCTTATTGTCAATTACAACTATAGGGCAGTTTTCTTTATTGATTTGGTTTGCCAGCTTAGCCTTACCACCAATAGCACAAAGCATAATGCCATCAACTTGTCTTGATACCATAGTATGAATTGCTTCATTCTGTTTTTCTATTTTTGGCCCTGTGTTGGCGATGAACAACTCATATCCCTGTTTTTCCAAAACAGCTCCTGCACCTCCGGCAATCTGACCGAAAAAGCTGTTGCAGATATCAGGGATAACTAACCCACAAATCTTAGAAATATTTGTCCTCAAGTTCCTGGCCATCAGATTGGGCCGATAATTCAGTTTTTTTATAGCACGCAAAACAGCCTGACGTCTTTGCTCAGAGACACTTTGCGCATTCAATACCCTTGATACTGTGCTAGGTCCTACCCCCGCTTCTTTTGCGACTTCTATAATAGTTACCTTGTTTGCCAAAATAATCCCCACCAATTTCACATCATTTGCAGCCAAAACTGCAGTTTTCACTTTACTATTGGTAACGTTCTCACTTTTATTATTCTACATTCCTCGCAAAAATCCTTCCTTATTGATGAAATTTTAAAAATCTTTTTAAAAACCTGTTTATTCAGTCTCCGGTTTTTTTGATTTCCTGCAATTTTTTATTGGAACGTTTTCATAAGTAAATAATTTTAACCTTTTGTTACTTCCCAAGAAGTTTATTTGGAACGAGATGGAAATGCCTAGCTTTTTCATGGTACTTTGTGGAGAGCAAAAAAGTTGCCCCGCCTGTAGCCAGGCTATAGAGAGCTGGAAACGAGAGGAATTGTTATCCGGGACAGGCCAACTCTGTCTATCTTTACAAGTGGCTGTAATCTCCGCTGTCAACAGGTCTATTGTTGTATTTGGTGAAATAATAAATGATCTTCTTGCCAAGTTTGCTATCATCGTCCTGATTGATGAGATCACGATTATTGAGAAAATGTGTATGCCAAAATCCATAAATCTTCCCCCGTGTTACGATTTGGGTAACATTTCAAAAAGGCGCAACTCACGTGACCCCCGGCATTTAGTTATGATATACTATATCCAGTACTTACCCCTCTGACTGAAACTAGAGCAGCCTCAAACAAGGAGTGGTAGCGTGGCAGCTGTCAGAAATAAAAAAAGACGGTATCTTCTAATACTTTTATTGATACTCCTCCTTCGCTTCCTGCCCCTTGGCTTTGTCGAGAAACAAGCGCATGTAAGACCGGATTACCCCAAAGAAGATCTTTCTCGACTTTTAGAAAAGGACCGTTTTTCAGATCAAGACTACCAGACTATATACCAGCAGAGCGGATTGGGCAAAACAGCTGTAGATAAGCTCCTTGAGAGGGAAAACGGTAAAAAGAGCATTTTAAACTTTCAGGAGAAATTCTTTCAAAAGGTGAAGATTGTATGTGAGCCGAACAGCATCATCTCAAATGAAGAGCGATTGGTCGATGATAGGGGTAAAACGGTTCAGGGAACACAATTTGCAGACTTGCAAAATGGCTATGTGCTGTTGACAAAATCCTCGCATACATTTTGGTGGAGAAATGGACATGCAGCAATAGTAGTAGATGCCGAGAGGGGTGAAACCCTGGAATCGGTAGTACTAGGGTCGAATTCCTGTATACAAGACGTGAATAAATGGCTAAATTACCCAAACTTTATTGTGTTGAAGCTGAAAGATGCTGATCCTTTATTGCTGGATAGAATTGCAAGTTTCGCCAAGACATACCTGAACGATATTCCATATGCTTTGACATCAGGCGTATTCAGAAAAAAGTATGAACCATCAGCTGAGATTTCAGGTACCCAATGTGCCCATCTCATCTGGCGGGCTTTTATAGAATATGGATTTGATCTGGATTCAAATGGAGGGAGTATTGTCACACCGAAAGATATCGTAAACAGCCAATTGTTTGAGGTAGTTCAGCTATATGGCATGCATCCCAGGAGGCCATGGTAGCTAAAGTAAGAGAACAGGCAAATTGCCTGTTCTCTTATTGCTCCATCTGTTTGGCTAAAAATCCGGCAGCAGTCTCAGCGAGTTTCAGTTCTAGGTCACCCATCTTCCTGCCAGGTTCCTTGGAGTAAAGGATTACAGCACCTATTGGATCTCCTTCGGCAATGATGGGCGATATCACCTGGGCGGAAAATTTAGCATCCTCTTCATCACCTGATTTATCAAGGTCATTGTTGAGGATACTCTGTCTTTCCTCCATGGATCGCTCCATTGCCTGAGAGATGGGTTTGTCTAGAAATTCCTTTTTGGGAGCCCCAGCAACTGCGATGATGGTATCACGATCCGAGATGCAGGCGATATGATCTGTGGATTCGTAAAGGGAGTCTGCATACTCTTTGGCAAAGTCCCCCAGCTCGCCTATTGGGGAATATTTCTTGAGGATAACCTCCCCATCCCGATCCACAAAGATCTCCAAGGGATCTCCCTCACGGATCCGCAGTGTGCGCCGAATCTCTTTGGGAATTACTACTCGACCTAGATCATCAATTCTGCGAACGATTCCAGTGGCCTTCAAAAGTTGCCCCTCCTTTCGGCACCCGTTATACGACTAATGATAGTATTAATTTTCCGCCCCCATATTATTCATCTTTTACCTTTTCTCCTGCAATCTCATCTAAAATTTTTTCCAGCTGCCCCAGGAGGGATGGGACAGGGGTGCGACCTTTGCGTAGCTTAAGCTGAGGTATCTCGCCTGAAACGAGGCTTACAGGATAGCGGCGTCTTTGCACTAGCTCCACAAGCTTTCCAGGATCAATCTGGGCTTCGTGTCCGAACCGGACCACAATGCTATATTGATCAGCAGTTATGGCCTCGATGCCCATCTTTCTGGCTAGGACCTTAATCCGGGCAACTTTCAGGAGATTAATAACGCTCTCGGGCCACTCACCGTAGCGATCTAACAATTCGTCTGCAAGCTCATCTACTTCAGAGATGGTCTTGACTGTTGCCAAACGTTTATAGATTGAGAGCTTCTGTTTGGAATCCGGCAAATACTCATCGTCGATGTATGCCTCCAGATCCAGCTCAATGACAGGATCAGCCTCTGGGCCCACCTTCTGGCCTCTAAGCTCTCCTATGGCCTCCTCCAACATTTTGCAATAAAGTTCAAAACCAATTGTATTGATAAACCCATGCTGCTCCGGACCTAGGATATTGCCTGCGCCTCTGATCTCAAGATCCCGCATGGCAATTTTAAAGCCGGAGCCAAGCTCTGTGAACTCCCTGATGGCAACTAACCTTTTTTCAGCCTCTTCGCTCAAGGCTTTATCCTTCTGATAGGTAAAGTAGGCGTAGGCAATACGGTTAGATCTGCCCACTCTCCCTCGAAGCTGATACAACTGCGCCAGACCAAAATGATCGGCATCGTAGACAATTAGAGTATTTACCCGAGGTATATCCAAGCCAGTTTCAATAATGGTGGTGCACAGGAGGATATCTGCCTCGCCCTCCAGAAACTCCATCATCACCTGTTCCAGCTCTCCCTCCGGCATCTGACCGTGGGCAATGACGATCCTGGCCTCTGGCACCAGCCCCTGGAGAAAAGCTGCCATAGAGGAGATGGCATGTACTTTGTTATAGACAAAAAACACCTGACCTCCTCGGCCCAGTTCTCTTTGGATTGCCTCCCGGATCACCTGGGGATGAAATTCTATAACATAGGTGCGCACAGGATACCGATCCTCAGGTGGAGTTTCAATCACGCTCATGTCCCGTACTCCCACCATAGCCATATGGAGGGTCCTGGGGATCGGAGTGGCTGTCATGGTTAGAACATCCACTGTGCTGCGCATTTCTTTGAGAGCCTCTTTTTGACCTACACCGAATCTTTGTTCCTCATCGATCACCATCAAGCCCAGATCGCGAAAATCAACGTCTTTACCTAACAGCCTGTGGGTGCCGATCACAATATCTACCTGACCATCTTTTAGTCCACGCAATACCTTCCTCTGCTCCCTGGCAGTCTGAAAGCGGCTGAGAGCTGCCACCTTCACAGGATAGCCGGCAAAACGCTCCCGGAAGGTGTTATAGTGTTGCTGGCAGAGGATGGTGGTGGGCACGAGAACTGCAACCTGCTTTCCATCCATCACTGCCTTAAAAGCGCCCCTGAGGGCAACCTCTGTCTTACCATAGCCCACATCCCCGCAGAGGAGCCGATCCATGGGTTTGGTTCTCTCCATATCCCCCTTAATTTCCTCAATGGCTCGAAGCTGATCCGGAGTCTCCTCATAGGGGAATGCTTCCTCAAAATCCTTTTGCCAGACAGTGTCTGGGCCGAACGCATGGCCTCGGATAGCCTCCCTTTGGGCATACAGCTCCAGGAGGTTGATAGCCATCTTCTGCACGCTCTCCCGCACCTTGCCTTTGGCGCGGTTCCAGTCTGTGCCACCCAGCTTATTTAGCTTAGGGGGAACATCCTCCACTCCTACATATTTCTGCAGGAGGCCAATTTGATCCACAGGCACATAGAGGCGATCCTCCCCCAGGTATTTAATCAAGAGGTAATCCTTGCGTTTGCCATCCACCTTGAGGGTTTCCACACCCCGGTATTGACCAATACCATGGTTTACATGAACCACATAGTCGCCAAGCTGCAGATCCTGGAAGCTGGCGATCTCAATTCCACGCTCCCGGATCCGCACTCGTCTTTTTTTGCGTTCTTGACCAAAAAGCTCTTTTTCTGTAAGCACCACAAGCTTCGCTGTGGGAAGCTCCCAGCCTGCCTCCAGGCTCCCTATCGAGGCTACAGGCAAAGAGGCAGGAGGTGGCTCCGAAAGCTTGGGCTTTACCACTAAGGAAATCTTAAATTCAGCCAGTCCCCCGGCAAGCCTCTGAGCACGACCCCTGTCCCCTACCACAAAGATAATCCGATATTTTTCCCTTTGCCACTCTCCAATTGAGCTGGCCAACTCCTCCATCTTGCCATTGTAGTGTTCAGGGGATCTGCTACCTAAAACTGAGGTCTTCCCCAGTCTCATACCGCTCATGCGCTTTCCCAAGAGGGAAAAATAGAGGAGCTTGAATTCCTTGAGCTCTTGGAAGATCTGCACCCAGGTCTGGAAACACTCCTGTTCCAAGGGCAGGGTCAGACCTTTGGCCAGCTTGCTTGTATATTGCTCAGAGAACTCATATTCAAAGGCAAGGAGCCCCTCACGGATCCGATTGGGCTCATCGAGGATCACAAGCTGGCCCTTGAAATAGGAGAGGAAGCTTTCCAGAGGCACAATAGCAGGTGCATAAAGGCTAAGTCCTGGGAAATAGCTACCGGCTTTTAGTTTTGCCAGATGCTCCTCTGTGCGCTGCCAAAGAAGCTCCTTGGCATCTCGATCCAAGCCCTTTACTTTCTTTGCTGACTCCTCAATTGCAAGTAATCTCTCCTGGTTCAACTCCCGAGGATATGGTAGCTGCCAGGCAGGACAAATTGTTGCTTCTTGCAAATTTTGATGGGAGCGCTGAGTTTGTTCATCGAACTGACGCAAAGAGTCAAGTTCCCGATCGAAGAGCTCCAGACGCAGGGGATGTTCTCTGTCCGGGGGGAACACGTCCATGATCCCGCCTCTGACACTGAACTGACCGCGACCTTCCACAAGGTCTACCCGCTGGTAGCCTGAGGAAACCAGGAGACTTGACAGCCGGTCAAGATCAATGTCCTGGCCGATCTTCAGCTCAACATAATATTTTGCAAGTTCCTCTTGAGGTAATACACGCTCCACTATTGCTCTGGCAGGAGCAACAACAATTGCAGGCTCACCGGATAACATGGCTCGGATGGCAGAAAGCCTCTTGCCTGTGATCTCCCAGTTGGGCCGCACCTGCTCATGGGGAAGGAGTTCCTCTGTGGGATAGAGAAAGACCTTTCCCTTCCCCAGGAAACTCTCTAGATCCTCCACTGCACGCTGAGCTTGCAGGGGGCTGTGGGTAATCAGGAGAATATCTTGGGGTTTTTCCTGAAAGAGAGCTGCGAGAAAAGCTGTTTTCACAGAGGCACCAATGCCGCTTACAAGCTGCTCCCGCACCCCTTCCCTTTGGGCAGTTAATATTTCCTGGAAATCATCCAGTTGTCTGATAATTGGCAACAAGCCTGCTAGTCCCATCCACTATATTCCTCTCTTCAATTGCAATCTATAGATAAAAAAATTCCAAAAAAAATGCAAGACTAGGGAAGCTGCCAAGGAGGCCAAGTACCCCCGGCTGAAAGCACAGATAGCTCCCAGGCCAAAGATGGTGTGGGTTAGAAGAGCAGCGAGGCTGGCCGCCCATTTTCTCCGAGACAGCTCAAAGAATGCCTCTGCCAGGCCAAAGCCCAGATGCACTTGAAAAATAGGCACAGCAAAAGACCAGGCAGCCAGAGTTTTGGCCCCCTCCTCTAGAGGTGGGGTGGCCAGAAGCACGCTGCCTGGGGAAAGTTTCCTCAATGGTCTCCAGCAGAGAACCGTTAAGATTACAGCACATAAAGTCGCCAGTATCTGCACCTGTTTAGTCCTTACGATTGAATTGACACATAGCCTTTTCTATACCCTCACTAAGCCACGCCTCAGCTGCATCTGCTGCCCGCTCTATACCTTGGCGCAAGTCAGGCACAGCATCCGGTTGGATCTGTGCCAGTACCCAGTCCCGAGGTGACAGGAGGCCAGGCGCCGGCCTGCCGATACCTATGCGCAGGCGGGGGAACTGTTGCGTGCCCACAGAGGAGATAATTGACTCAAGCCCTCTGTGCCCGCCGGAACTTCCCCGGGGCCTGAGGCGAATCCTCCCCTCCGGCAGATCTAGATCATCGTAGATCACAAGCAGCCTCTGGGGGGAAATGCCCTCTCTTTGGATCAAAGGTTCCACAGCAAGGCCGCTGTTATTCATATAGGTGAGGGGTTTGAGCAAAAAAATCCTGTCTTTCTGTGCCAAATGAGCCTGTCCTTTGGCTCTCCAGCCAAGGTCCCACCTTCGGGCCAGCTCATTTATTGCCCAAAAACCCATGTTATGCCTGGTAAGCTCGTACTGGCTGCCAGGATTTCCCAGACCCACGATTAAATACTTGTCCATGGATACAGATAGAAAGAAGATGCGTAGCCAGGCTACGCATCTTCTTCTGCTTCTTCCTCCTCGCTTGCTTCCTCTGCAACTTCGACTTCTTCCTCTTCATCTTCTTCAATTTCTTCTCTAGTTGGAACAACGATGCTAACCACAACTTCCTCTGGCGGAGTGATGATGGTAAGCCCTTCCTCTACAGTAAGCTCTCCTACTGTGAGACTCTGTCCGAGTACCAAAGCGGAGATATCGGCTGTAAGCTGTTCCGGAATCTGGGTGGGCAGACACTCTACCTCTATCTCGCGCAGGAGTTGCTGTACTATTCCTTCGTCCTTGACCCTTGCGTCTTCACCTAGAAGCACTAGTGGAACTGTAACTGTAAGCTTCTCTGTGAGGCTGACCTCCTGCAGATCCACGTGTTGCACTGTCTTGTGAAAGTGATCGTATTGTGAATCCTTCAAGAGTACTGCCCGCTCACCATTACCCTGAATCTGTAGCTTCAGCAACTGTGCACTCTCAGCATCCGCCACTGGCTGTATCTGCTGGGCAGAGAGAGTCAGCAGCATGTTCTCAGTGTCCCTTCCATAGAGAACAGCTGGGATCTTACCTTCCTTGCGTAGTCTTCTGTTTTCACCTTTGCTGGTCTTCTGCCTGATCTGGGCATTGATAACTGTCTGTTCCAATTACTACACCTCCAAAGTTCAGTTCCCCTCAGACAAAGAGCTCGCTAATGGAGCGTTTTTCAAAAACGCGACGGATTGCCTCTGCCATCAATGGTGCTATGGAGAGGACCTTAATCTTATCACATTTTCTATCTCCCAGGGGAATGCTGTTTGTAACAATAATCTCGCTGAGGGCGGAGTTCTCAAGTCTTTCTATGGCAGGACCGCTGAGAACAGGATGGCTGCAGCAGGCGATCACATCTTTGGCTCCATCTTCCATCAAGGCTGAGGCAGCCTGAACTATTGTGCCTGCTGTGTCGATGATATCATCGACTAAAATTGCAGTCTTGCCCTTCACCTTTCCGATAATATGCATCACTTCAGATACATTAGCATCGGGTCTGCGTTTGTCGATAATAGCGAGCTTTGACCCCAGTCGCTCTGCTAGATCTCTGGCCCTGGTTACTCCTCCCACATCTGGGGAGACAACAACTATGTCGTCTAGGTTCTTGTTCTTGATGTATCTTACCAAAATGGGCAATGCTTTCAGGTTGTCCACAGGGATATCGAAAAATCCCTGGATTTGGCCTGCATGGAGATCCATGGTCAACACCCGGTCTGCACCTGCAGCTGTGATCAAGTTGGCCACAAGTTTCGCTGTAATGGGATCGCGAGGTTGTGTTTTTCTGTCTTGACGTGCATAACCATAATAGGGAACTACAGCTGTGATGTGCTTCGCTGATGCACGCTTCAGTGCATCGGTGACAATCAAAAGCTCCATCAGGTTAGTGTTGGCCGGTGCACAGATGGGCTGGATAATAAAGGTATCTGCGCCCCTTACAGTCTCGAAGATACGAACTCGTATTTCACCATCACTGAAATGAGTGATCTGCGATTCACCCAGCGGGAGCCCCAATTCCAGGGCAATCTCCTCAGCTAGCTGGGGATTTGCATTCCCGCTAAAGATCATTTTTTTACGCCTTTCCTGGCAAGACATTTATAATAGCTCCTCCCTTTGGGATGTCCCTATCATTTATTCGCCCTGCTTACTCATTTTCCTGCCTGTTCATCTTTTTTTCTCTTTTTTGCAGGTTAACCTGTCTGGCCCTGGCCAGGGCCAGACCACCTTCCGGTACATCCTCCGTTAGGGTGGAGCCTGCGCCCACTACTGCTCCCTTGCCGACCCTGATTGGTGCCACAAGGTTTGTATTGCTACCGATGAATGCTCCATCTGCGATCACTGTCTGGTGTTTTTTAATGCCATCATAGTTACAGGTAATGGTGCCGGCCCCAATATTTACTCCTGCTCCAATTTGGGTATCGCCGATGTAGCTGAGGTGAGGGACTTTGCTGCCCGGTCCCACCACAGATTTTTTCAGCTCCACAAAGTCTCCCACTTTGGCTCCCTTCTTGACCTGTGTGCCAGGACGCAGGTAAGCGAAGGGACCCACCTGTACCCCTTCCTCCAGCACGCTCTCCAAAATTACGCTGTACTGGCAGTGGCTGCCATCGCCAAGGGCGCTATCTACGATCCGGGTGTTGGGTCCAACCCGACAATCCTCGCCAACTGTTGTCTCCCCTTCTAAAAAAGTGAAGGGGAGTAGCACTGTATCTTGTCCTACTTTTACATTACGTGCCACAAAGGTGCTGGCGGGATCCACCACTGTGACTCCGCTTTCCATTAGCTCGGTGAGCTTACGTTGCCGCAGGATCGCCTCAAGCTCCGCTAGCTGCTTGCGACTGTTGACGCCTAGAGTCTCATTTTGATCATCAGTGGTATAAATGGCAAGCTGATTGCCCTCTTTGGCCAATATTTCCACAATGTCTGTAAGATAATACTCGCCCTGGCTGTTATTATTTCCCACCTGACTGAGGGCACCAAGGAGCATCTGGGGCGGCAGGCAATAGACTCCTGCATTGATCTCCTGTACCTTCCGCTCCTTTGGGCTTGCATCCTTCTCCTCGACTATTCTCTCCAAGAGGCCGTCTGAGCTGCGGATCATGCGGCCATAGCCTTGGGGGTTATCCACCTTTGCTGCTAGAACCACACCCCTGCCCCGGGCCTTAGCAAGGTCTAGCATTCCCATCAGGGTCTGGGGACGTATTAGGGGGGCATCTCCACAGAGGATGAAAACGTAGCCTTGGGCTGAGGCAAGAAAGTCCCCGGCCATCATCACAGCATGAGCTGTACCCAACCTTTGAGTCTGGTTGAACCAGTGTTCTTCTTCCGGGAACCGGGCCTGAACTTGCTCTGCTCCATGGCCTACAACTATGGCGCGTCTATTGATCCCGGCCTCAGTTAATGTATGTAGCACATGCCACAGGAGGGGTTTGCCACCGAGGGTGTGGAGAACCTTTGGTACTTTGGATTTCATCCGTGTGCCCATGCCGGCTGCTAGGACTATTGCCTGGACCTGTGCTCTATTCATGCCCTATTCCTCCTACTGTTTAATCACCAAAAGCCGCCTGGTAAAGGCGGCTTGCTTTTCCATTTTCTGGTGGAGGCGGCGGGGAACTGCCCCCCGCGTCCGAAAAGGTGACAACAAAAGGCCCTACGAGTGTATCCTCTGCTTTAGTTTCGCCTGCATCCCTCCCAGAGGCAGGATGGATTCAGGCTAGTTACCATTAAAATTCCCCTCATCTCCCGGCAACAAGGAGAGTTAGGTAGCTTGTATAATTGACGTCCAGCTCTTCCCTACAAGCGAGGAAGGATGGACGTGGCCGGCTTTAATTAAGCAGCCAGTGCGTAGCTGTTATCAGCGTCTATTTGGTTCCACCGTTTAACGAGACCAGGTGGGATCTCGACTCGCGCCTTTTATCCTCACTCTCCCCGTCGAAACTAATTCGCCCCCATATTAATAAAAATCTCTTTTTCCCCTTGCCAGGCGTCTTGCCAGATCTCGCTTGGCAATATCCTCACGCTTATCATAGAGTTTTTTACCCTGGGCCAATGCCAACTCTACCTTTGCAAGACCTTTTTCGTTAAAATAAAGTTGCAGGGGAATTAAAGACAGTCCCCTTTCCGCCATCTTGCTTCCCAGGCGAATAATCTCATATTTATTCATGAGCAATTTTCTGGGGCGCACAGGATCATGATTGTAGCGGTTACCTTGATCATAGGGGCTTACATGCATATTATACAGGAAGAGCTCGCCGCCTTCAATCCTGGCAAAACTGTCTTTGAGATTAACTTTTCCCAAACGCAACGATTTTACTTCTGTTCCCCTGAGCACCAGCCCCGCCTCGTAGGTCTCTCGCACATGGTAGTCATGGCGGGCCTGCCGGTTCACAGCTATTGTTTTTCGCTCTCCCACAGGCTCCACCGCCTTACATTCTAATTTTAACACTTACACAGAGTAAACCCTACGGATTCCGGGCTGAGCCTCATTCTCCACAAGCGTTAATTCCGTCCCCTCAACGGTACTGACGAGATTTTCAGCTTGATTATATTATAACATCCTCTAGATCTGTGTCAAGGTTTCAAGCCATGCCTTCAGGCGAAACCTCAGGCGAAAGACCAAAGACCACCGCCCGGATGCGCTATAATACGGCTCTAGATTTTATCTCTAGATCCCTAAAAAGCTTTGGATAATCAGTTGCCCCATGGACAATATGATATACATAAACCATTTTCCCGATAACCCTATAAAAACATAGGTATCTACCGCAAATCAGCATACGGTAACCCTCTTTTAGAAGTTCATTCTTACAAACTACGCCTGATTCTAAATGCTCTAAAGCGCTATAGATTGCGTTGGTAATCTTCATCGCAGAGGAAGCTCCGGCAAGCTCAAAGTGAATATCGTAGATTTCCTCAAGCTGGCGTTGGGCGGTCGTAAGGATTTTTAACTTGTATTTATCCACGGCTGTACTTTTCCTCCAACCGTTTGCGAGATTCGGCGATACTATAGGTAGGCTCGCCAGAAAGACGGGATTGCTCCGCTAGATCTAAGTTTGCCTTTAGCTTAATAATTTCTTCCCGACGCTCGAAGGCCTCAATACTCATCACCACAAGGTCGCCTTCACCGTTTTTCGTAATATAAATAGGTTCACCTGCCTTATGCGCAAGGGCTGAAATCATTCCGTAATCGTTTCGCAAACTAGTGGATGATTTGATAATCACAACGAACCCCTCCCATACACTTATTCTGCTATTATTATACGATAATTCTACGTGAATATCAACTTTATTATTCATCCTTGCACAGAAGGCGATGCAAAACAACCAAAAGGTATGACGATTATGCTTACAGTAGATTTCAACTTTCGCACTCCAAAAACCCAAATAAACGCTTGAAGCTTATAGGTAATCT
>ENA-UOOK01004249-UOOK01004249.1-fermentation-metagenome-genome-assembly--contig:-NODE-4249-length-15549-cov-9.229250_pt1 | contig 15549 bp, 15 predicted proteins | sample MGYA00245777_ERZ724023 | MGnify/ENA primary metagenome ERZ724023 (study PRJEB28704, sample SAMN03018312) | fermentation metagenome | biome: anthropogenic terrestrial biome; feature: soil; material...
CGGCCCGAAGCATACCCTACCTTTTAAGGTAGGGTGGCCGTCCGCAATTTGATTTGAAATAGGTTCAGCACAATTTTTAAGATACATCTGCTTGATAAGACAATAATTTTCTTTGTAACTAGGACGGTTCTGTGATTCACCTATTAATTCTGAAATCGGTTTTCCAGAAATAGCAGCCATCATTTGATAATTCTCATGTTTATATTCTTCAATTTCATCATCTGATAATTTCATTATATCACCATAAATATTTTTATAAATAAATAATTTATTAGGATATAAAGGTTAGCTCCAAGATGTAATGTTTGAATGATAGATTCAAACTTCATTATTTAATGTAAAAATCAAACTCCGTAACTCAATCGTTGGCAGTTGCCATAATTCAGTAATTTATTGCTGTAATATGTTAAAAAAAGATAAGAAAGTAAATCAACATAGTAATTATTTCATGCTATCCAGCACTCGATAACGATTCAATAAAATAAATTGATTACATGCATATACATGAATGTTCGGGTACATCTACCAATTGATTATGAAAAAATAATTATAAAAAATGAATGTGTTGAGTTGCTGTTGCTGTAGGTCGCAACATAAAATATATTAATTAACCTAAATGGGACTCTGGGAAAATTGCCAACAAACCTATCAAATGTTTCGAATTTGGGGCTTTGTTGGGCTGGTTGGATGATTTACATTAGATATTGTTTCAAGCTCTATAATTGATTGTCAGAAGGTCATAATGAATTCAATATCAAGGGATGTATTACCCTATATTACCCCTATATTACCCCATATATTACCATATATATTACATATATACATAATAATAAATAATAATATCAGTAGAATGTTTTTAGTAAAAAAATGAATGTATATATTACCATAAGAGAGAAAATGTAAAGCTCAATTTTTTCTGATAAAATCATGTCAAAAAATAGTCCGGTTTTTCTCAACAAAAATAATTTTTCTTTCTCTCATACTCTCCAAAATGGGGTAATAATGGTAATATCTGTATCGAGTGACATCGTATCAGAGTAATATAGGGGGTAATATAGGGGTAATAAATCTATCGGGGGACATTATACTCCTCTCTTGATACTGGTTTTTTTCATCTAAAAGTATCGTAAAATATTTTTTTAAAATAGAAATGATGTCAATTGATATTAATCTCCAATGGAAACAGAGGGTGAGCAAAAGTTTGATTTTGGGGGGTAATATGCCTCCCAATGATGATTATGATATGAATATGATTAAGCTGAAACTGAGGAATCTGTATTTTCATTGTTTACATCAAAATGATCTTGAAGTAAATTCAACTTTTTAGGTTGATTCTGTAATTCCTTTTCACGTTTAGCATCAAGCTCTTTTTGCTTTTCTTCTATTTTCTGTTTGTTTTCTTGCAATTTAGCTTGTTTTATTAATTCATCAAAATTTATTTTATTTTCAACAAGGTAGACGGATTTGTTCAAATTGTTTTCATTGAAATTGTTTATATAATAATGTTTGACTTTTTTACTAGTTGAACTTGTATTACCATTACCATCACAATAACCTTCACTTTCTGAACCATCGTCAATCATAAAATTTGACAATTTTGTTTCTATACTTTGTAATCTTCTAGATACCATAGTTTGTGAAATGTCTAAAATTGTTTGAATTTCTTTTGATGTAGCACCTTGAAATCCGAAACTTGAAATAACTTTACACATCTTGATTTCAGCATCAGTAAGATTTGTTGTAACATTTTTATATATTTTATTATAAATTTCTGCTGCATCGTTGAAATCTTCTATTGTTGCTATAAGATTACCATTAGCATCCTTTTCTCTCTGCATGTATTTCGAAAGAGTGAATCCCATTATCATATTGAAAAACTTATCATTATTACGGACGTTTTTAATATCAAAACCTTCAATCCTGTCTGCAAATGGAATTGCAACCCCGAAATCTTGTTCATGCAATTTATGAAATATAGCTTGACAAATAAGCATATCTTCAGTAGGTTCATTTAAATATGGATCATATCCATTCATAACAGTAATTGTTTGATTTTGAACGATACTATATTTATGTGCTCTTGAGTCTTCGATAGTGACCTGAATCTTTCTATTTTGAAGTTCCTGACCACCTTTTTCTTCAACCGAAGAAAAAAGATAAACCATTCTCTTGGGAATGAAGAGTTTCTTTCCTTTCTTTTCACCATCAACTGTAAGGTGTTCGGTTTCTTCCTGAAAGTTCGTCATTGATCGTTTTAGAGTGTTTTCAAGATCTGAAGGTATTTCTGTATCATCAGAATATATGATAGTCTTTTCTTTCAAATCAGGATGATAAAACAAAGCCTTTGAGGACATGCTTGCATCAATAATTTGATGTTTAGGAATTAATCTTTTAGTAGATTTAACAGCATGTGATTTACCATCTGAAGAATCACCATTAAATGAAACTTGAAGACCTTTTGAATTTTTAATGCTTTGGTTTGCTATAGCTAAGAAAATGACAGAAAATGCAATCCTGTCACCTCTATGGATTGTTTGATAAACATTCATCATATATTCGTGTGGATTTCCAGTTTTAAGAATCTCTTCAGCTTTCTGCATTATTTCAGGTACTTCATAGGGTTCAGCTTTGGTTTCTTCATCCTTAGTTTCTTCTTTTTCCTTAAATGCAAGTGATTTAATTTTATTGAAATATTCATTAGCTATTTTTTTATTAAATTCATTAACAAGTTTTTTTGCTAATTCTTTTTCAATTTCACCATAAATACATAAATAATCACAAAGGTCTGCATCTCTTGATTTGTTGATTTCTAATAGGGTTTTCTTTACACTGTATGATATTTTTACATTTGGTATTGTAATTTTGTATCCATCATCATATGTAATTGTAAATTTGAAATCATATTCAGGAATTTCGACAATTACTTCTTGCTTCTGCTTCTTTCCAGAAATTGCAACAAAATAAGCATGAACTTGATCTTGAGCAAAATCAATTGCTTCAGCTTCTTCTACCCCTGCTTCAATATTGTCATTTTTGCATTGTCCAAATTTTGCTTGAACCTCTGCAACAGGAACATTGAATGTTTTTGCTTCCTGCTTGATCCAATCTTCAATATCATTATTAATTTCCGGTTCAGGTTCAGCAGCTTTTGTTAATTTTACTTCTTCCTGCTTTCCCTTTTTGAAAAGCTCATAATCAGGATTTAGGACATCAAATTTTGAAACAATTTCATGTAATTCTTCTGCATATGTTTCAGGATACCCGTTTCTTTTAGGAATTACTGACTTTATGTAATCAATACATTCTTGTTCATTATTTCTTAATTCAAATGTTCTGTTAGCTATGAACTCCGATACCTGATATTGATATTTCATTTGTTCTATAAGAATTCGTTTTCCTTTCACAGCTTCTATATCAAGATTTTGTTTTAATGGTGTTATAGCTGGAATTTTTATTTCATTTAATACAGAATCTTTATATACTTCGTTAGATATAGTATTATTTGCAGTTTGAAAATTATTACTAATGATGTTGGTTTCAGTGTTCATTTAATACCCCTCCGTTGTGTCGATGCGATATAAATTTTATTTTTTTTATAAATGATAGTTCCATTATTCGATTTTTATAAAATTGATTTTGCATAAAAAAATCATCTCCTTCTGATAAATTTTGAAAATTGTTGGACATCGTTATAGATGTTTCTTTCAATTCGTTCAACTCTTTCTTGTTCGGTTTTAGTTCCATAAATTTCATCAAAACTTTGAATGGTCTCATCATCAAGATTGATTGTTATTTGCATTGTTGATTACTCCATTTGTTGAACTCCTGTTCCATAAGTGCATTTATGAATGTACTTCGTGCAATAAGTTTCTCCTTTGCCATTATATCGAAATTCCTTAGATTCTCAGAATTTACTGTTATTGTTAAAGGTTCCGTTGTTTTCATTTTTATTACCTCTTCATTTTTCATTTTGTATTTATTTCTACATATAATTAGGAATTAATATCCAATGTATATAAATATTTCTATCAAGTTGTAAATTAAAAACAGCATCAAAAGACTGAATTCTTTTAAATTTGATTTATTTTAAAAAATATGCGATTTTAAAGGATGTAAAATAAAAAAGGTAGATTTTATCAAACAAAATAAAAAAGTTGTCAAAATGAAAGATATTGTGCCTTCCTGTCAATTCTAGTGAAAATGTCACGAAATGATAACAAAATTGTGAACTTTATAACATATTAAATATCACTTTTTCACAACTATTTATATATAGATGTGTAACTTACCCCTCAAAAAAATAGATCTTTTAGTGTGAAAAATAGCATTATAAACTTGAGACGGGGATAAACATTAAATTAAACTCTTCCTGCTGGATATAGATTTACATTAATTTTTTAAAATCACTTCAAAAATGAGTTAAAAAGGGGTTTTTGAAGGGAATTAAAAGGAGAATGTTATTATTGTAAACCTCAATGTAGAAAATAAAGCACTAAATATCTTAAAAATGATGTGTCCTATTTATAAAATATTGTAAGGAAAACTTTAACTAATTACGAAAGTAATCAGTTACTAAAAAATATTGAGGTATAGATAATATGAATGTAAAATGTAGAAATAGAATTAGGATTTATGACGAAAAAGATGAAAAAGGACTAAGACTTGCAATAGTAGAAAGTACTGTTGAAATGAATAGTTCATATGTAAGAATCATGTTTGACAAATATGAAGCAAAAAAAAGTTATTCAGATATGTGTGAAATTACATTTTTCATGAATAATAAAATAGTTGCTATTGTTGTAATTGAGAGAGACAACATATATAATGAAAATTACTATAATATATTCGAAAATGATAAGAACTCCTATTTTGGAAGAAATAATTTATTTAGAATTTAATGTCTATTAGAAAACATATTCAAATGACCAACTGGTTAAAATGAGAATATAACTAAAATTAATCTCAATGTCAATAATAACACTGAGATTTTAATTAATTCGTTAATGAAATAATTAGTTATTTTTATTTAAGAATTCCCCATTCTTTCAACCTGTTTTGAATATCTCTCATTTCGTAATCTGTGAATGATAAACTCTGGTAATGTTTAAGACTCGTAACCGGATCATGACCTTGCCTGGAATAAATCTCAATCTCAGGTATTCCAGCTTTCAGCATCCAGGACTCTATAGTCTTACGTGGAGTTTTCGGGCTTACCTTTGGGTCAATTTCTGCTTTTGCTGACCATCTTGCTAAGTCCCGATTCCAGCTTGTCCGGTCTGGCGGACGAACACCATTAATAAAATCTTTAAAAATGTAACTGAAAGTAGAAGGTAATTTATCAATAGTTCGTTTTATCAATTTCTGTTTTACTTTCTTTTGAGCCTCTGGCGGGAGGATTATTTGATTTCTTGATTCAGAATACCATTTTGGATTATCAAAAAGCCTTTGAACTTCAATATACCGCATTCCTGTAATTACATTAAGTTCAAAAATTGTTTTGTATCTTTTAGGCATTTGAAGGACAAATTTATCATATTCTTCAGGATTTAACACCTTACTTCCATCCGGCGTAACTAATCCATTACTAAGATCTTTCATTATTATCTACCTCGAAATTATTTTTTAAATATAATAATAAAAATGACAACGATGTATAAAAAGGTTGCTGAATTAATGATAAAACTATAATTTAATCTGACAAAAAAAGATTATTAAAAGAAAAGTAGCAACATCATAATTTAAGAGGTTGCTATTAATTTTAAAATTAGTGCGTTACAAGATTACAGAATTATTAATATAGTGAATCACTAAAAGTCCAGATTTACAACTATGATAATTTCAAAACACTTATATTTAAAAAAATAACCTGTTTAATGGTTTATATGGATAACGAAAAACCGTCTTTTAAATCTCAAAGCCATACTGGAAACAAAAATGACAAAATAAATGAAAAAATTTTTTATAAATATCTCAACCTTAAAATCAAAAAAGATAGGGAAGGCAATAAAAGGATCTACACGATTGAGAATTTAGCTAATAATCAACTTCATTTTAGTGACCCAGCTACATTTAATGATCCTTTCGATTGTAATATTTCAGTAGTACATATTGGAACAAGAGAACAATGGCTTAATTTTTATAAATCTATAGGATATAATTACAGAAAAGCGGTGAAATTCTTCAATGAAAATTTGAAGACAAAGGTGTTAATAAAGGAATCAGATCAATTATATTCATATGATTTTATTAAGCATTTAAAACTAAATATTGAACGTGGACTTTTAAAAAAAGAAAATCATCTTGTTTATAATTCAAGTGAAGAGTCTCGTAAGCAAATAGGAAACAATATGAATGATTATTTAAGAACTGAGGGATTGCCAAGGGTAAGTTGTTTTAGTGGAACAGAAAAAAATGTTTTAATGTGGAGTCACTATGCAGATCATCATAAAGGCATTTGCCTGAAATTCAGATCATACCCACATACGTTTAAAGTAAATGAAAGTTTGGAAGGAGACTTTCTCATAAATATTGGTTTAGTTCAACCTAATAAAGAATATTATTTACTAGATTTATACACGCCAACAACAAACAAATTATCAACAAATATTTTTTATAATATTGAGTACAAAGATGAACCTCCCGAACCGATAAACTTTTTTAACTTTCTTGGTGAATATAAACCCTTTTTTAAATTTTTAACAACAAAATACACTGATTGGAAATACGAAGATGAATATAGATTAATAATTGATCAAGATATCCTTGAAAATGAAATATTAAATTACCGAAAAAAAGATTTAGAAGGGGTTATTTTTGGCTTAAAAATAAATTATAATAATGCTAAATTAGTTTATGACACTATAAAGCAGAATTATTTAGACAAAGGAATTAACGTGAACTTCTATGAAGCAAAAGAAGTTCATCACAAATATGAGGTAGAAACAGAACCGATTATTAATATAGAAAAATATCTCGATGACATTTAAGACATTGTCTAAAATTTCAATTAATTCTAAGCTCCACAAGCCATTTAAAATAAAAGATACCTTTCATACTCTTTTAAAACACTCTTATTTCCGATGAAGCTTTATTTTTTGGAACTTTGAGCAAAAGTTTTCCCGTTTTCCCTTCCAAATAATCACCTAAACTTATTTCCCAAATTTCTAAATAATCACCATTTAAAGTATTAATAGAAGAAATGATTCTTGGGTCAAGATTTTTCAAGTAGATTGTAGAAATATCATTCAAAAAAGTCATAGTTTCATTGTAAAATAATTCTATGTCTTCAATTATATTCCTTATAATTTTTACTTCTTCTTTCAATTCTATATTTGATAAATTGTATGTTAAATATTTAAGCACAATTTCTTCTTTTCTATTAATAATACACGTTCCAGCAATGAAATGAATGAAGGTATGCCTTATTGCACATAGTTCATTATACCAATTTAAATCATTTCTTATTATGTTATCATATTCGGAATGTAATGATAACTTACCTTCAATTATCTTATTCCTCTGATTTTCAAAACCTCTATTGAGTTCTTGTTTATTATGTATGAAGTAATTATCAAATACAAAGAAATTTATTTTAGCAACATTTTCCATTATACCGTATATTTGATTCAAAAAAGTCTCATAATGAATAGTTAATAAATCCCTTTTATAAGATATTCCATAATTTGTTTCATATAGTCTTTTAGTTTCTTCTATAGCTTCTTTGTTTAACACTTCAATTTCTTTCTTTAGTAAACTAAGACTAATTACCCGATCTTTTAAAGATGCTATATAACGTATAAATTGAAAATTAAATTCGTCTTTTACAGGTAAACCTCTTTTTCCAATTTCTTCATTGTCAATCCTCCATTGTTTGTTTTGAATTCCGAAACCTAAAAATAAATCTAACTCGTTTGTCATTTTACTAACACCTTAAAAATTAATATCAAATTTGTCCTTCATTCACATAATTCTTTTAAAAACTTATATAACACAGGTATTGACGCAAGAAAAGGAAGAATAATTGCAATATAATTAACATCAGATACCAAAAAATCACTAAGAGTTCCGTTTAATGTGTCAAAAATCTCATTCCGAACCTCAGAAGGAATAAAAAAATAAAAAAATCCTATAATAATAAAAATAGAAATAAAAGTTTTCGAAAGAACCTTAGATTTTTTATTCGTTTTATATATTAAGTTGGTTATCAGAGTGTTCTTAGGTACAACATAAGAATGCTGATCAAGAAATTTTACTATATCTTGATGAATTGAATTAACTATTTCTATAATATCTAATGAATTTATTATATTTTTATTATCTATCAGATTTACCATTGAGTTCAGCTTTATTTTAAATAAATTTAATTCTGCTTCACTACAATAACTTAAGTATATAGGAAGATAACGTTTCATTAGTTGTTTCACTGTAATATTTTCGTTATTTTGCAGACAATCAATATTAATCCCTTTGTCAAAAACAGCTTCAAAATGAAAATCAATTCCGTCTAGAACTCTTAGAAAGTGCTTCGTAAATTCTTTAATAGCCAAATATTTTATATCAGATTTGTTTGAAGAAATATAATTAGTAAAGATATCGTTAGCTCTAGTCATATTATTATATATGTCAGATGTTCCCATGTTGTAAAAAGTAATTTTCAATATGGCGAGAATTAAAAATACATAACAACCTATACCGAATATATTTACCCCAAATGAAAGAAAACATTCATGATAAATAGATAATGTTATCAATGCAATACCTGTTGTTACGATACAAACAGGAATTAATTTATAATAATAATCTATGAAATTTGAAAATTTAGATACTCCTTTAATATTAGGGTATCTGAGAACATATTTTCGCATATTTTTACGTTCAATAAAAATCATATAAACAATCAAAAGAGTAGGGATAGAATATATCACAATAAAAATAATTGGAATAGATATTTTAGTATCGGAAAAAATGTCAGGAATTGGTATCATTAAAAAAGAACACAAACCTAATGCTGAAATAAAAAAAGAAATAATAAAAATATAAAAATAATTTGTTTTCTTTAAAAGGGTAAGCATTACGACTAAGTTATTAGTATTTATTATATTATTTAATAAGCTTTTTATATATAATAACAGCTTCATACTATTTTTGTAGACATCTTTCTTTATATATTCTTTTATTTGATTTCAAATTATATCTTTCTAGGAAAATATACCATAATTCAACCGACAACGAAAATAAGATGAAAACGGAAGTTAACCGGAAATACAACAAAAGATACCTTTTGATGTATTATTCAGATAGGAAATAATTTTTTAGAGTTTTTATGATGGAAGCAGTCAATTTTTTATTCAAAAGTCGAACATATTGTATAATAGAACGTATGATGTAATAAAAAGCTACATAAAATGATAGGACAGATAAAATCATATATTTTTCATTAATGCTAAGTATGACAGGTAAATAGATAATACCAATAGTTAGAGATGTATTTTTTATTTTTTCAATTTCTTTCTGTACGTTTCTTTCTCCCTTATATTTCAAAACATACATAGAACGTTTAATTAAACGTAAGATAAGATAAATAGATGAAGCAAAAAATATAATAAAAAATAACATAAAGACTGTATCATCAATTATACCTAATGAAATTATCATAAAAAGTAGAGGTGTACAGAGAATACCTATAGTGATAAGTCTATCTTTTATTAATTCAATATCTTCTTGAGAATCTTTTTTGCTATCTTCTTGCTGTTTTTCAACTGATTTTTTATTGTTTCTAGAATTTAACCATTCTTGAACTTTTGGAGTAAAAATATTTGCAATTATAGCTAAAGGAATCGAAAGTAATATACTCAATAAATCTATTGACATTGATATCTGAATTTTCAGAATGACGTTTAAATCTTTCCTTTTTAATTCATTATTTATAATATTATATCAATAAAATATGTTTAACACTATCAAAAAATAACTCTTTGCAGCTTTCTATTTGAAAATTTCCCCGACTGCATCAGGTCTAAATCAAAAAGGAAGGATAAATAAGTTTTTAATTTTCGAAAAAATGATTTAAAAAATTATAATTTGATTTTCATTCGTAGAAATTCCTTCATTTTGATTAATAAATCAAAGATATCAAAGATATATATGATAAAAACCTTACTATTAATTACTCAGGTATTAACTATCTTTCCAATAAAAATTACATCCATGCTGGCAGTTCAACTTGTAGAAATACATGGCTGGCATGGAAGAGGATTTTTGAATTCAGTTCTAACATTTTGTGCCATATGTGCATAAAGTTTTTAAAATAATTTCATTATAATTATATATAAAAAATTAGTTCTTGTTTTTCTTCATTATACCGATTTTTAACCTGAATATTTTTAAATAGAAAAAGACCCTATTTTTAGAGAAAAAAGCACAAAAACATTGATTTAGTATAAAGAGAATGGTTTTTCTCCTTTACATGGCAAAGTTCATGCACGACAACATATTCAAGCTGTTCCGACGGAGCCATTATAAGCTGAAAATTAATCCTCAGGACATTGTCTGCAGAGCAGCTTCCCCAACGTCTCTTCTGGTGCTTTACCTTAAAAGCAGGAGGATCTATTTTCAACTTTTCCGAATAGGCTTTCAGGAACCTGTCAACCTCTAACCCGGCACAGTCGCTGTAAAAATTCCAGATCGCCTTTTTTACCAGAGCTGGCTTCAAATCCTCAGACACAGATACAGGAATAAAAACGGTAATTTCAGACTCGCTGAAGGAAACAAAGGGTTTTTTAATATGTTCAGCAGGCAGGATTTTCAGGGAATATTCTTTTCCCAGATAGAGATATTTTTCCCCGTCAGTATATTGCTTCTCCTGGCTTGGCAGCCTGTTTGCCTCAAACCATTCCAGCTTTTCCCATATCCACCCAGCCTTCTTCTGCACAATCTCCCTGATAGCCTCACGGCTAAGCCCGTTAGGGGCTCGAAATTCCACTGTAAGGTCCGGGCAGACTACTATCGCAGCTTTCCTTCTCTTTTTGCTGTATACGATTTCGTAGTTTATCGTCCTGCCGCAAGCTTTAATGCTGTCGTTTTTTCTCATAGCCGGTCTCTCGCCTGAGTTAAGAATTTCGTCTGGTTTTATATTTAACTCTGTTTAAACCTGTCTCTTTATTCGGGATTTTGCGGCTTTCGGTGAAATTCACTTCCTGAGTTGCGCCACCTAGTTCAAATGAAATATATTAAATAAATGAGTGATTATATTTATTGGGGGATATTATTTATGGAAACGATGGACGCAATTTTAACCCGGAGAAGCATCCGGAAATACCTGCCAGAGCCAGTCAGCAGAGATATGGTTAAGAATATCCTGAAAGCCGGCATGAGCGCGCCGTCAGCAGGGGATGAACAGCCCTGGCATTTCATAATAATTGACAGGCGGGACCTGCTTGAAAAAATCTCGGAAATGCATCCTTATGCGAAGATGCTGAAGAATACTCCTGCCGTATTACTGATATGTGCAGACCCGAATGTTCCAAAGTTTAAAGATTTCTGGGTTCAGGACTGCTCGGCTGCAAGCGAAAATATGTTACTCGCTGCCCATGCACAGGGGCTCGGAGCTGTCTGGATAGGAATTTACCGGCTGAAAACCTTGTCACCGGAATTCGGGAGTTGTTTAACATCCCTGAGCATATGGTCCCGTTTTCTGCAATCGCAATAGGTCATCCGGCAGAAGAAAAATCAGGAAGATCAAGATACGAAGTCTCAAGAATTCACGACAATTACTGGTAAAGCCTCCCTCGATAAGGATAAGAGAACAGATTGGAGGCTTTTTCTATATTTCTAAACTTTAAGTACCTTTTTATTTTATAAGGAATTTTTATACCTATTTATTGTATTTAGAAGGTGGTTTTATGGAAAAGAAGCTGTCACTATTACTTGTTTTATTTCTGGTACTTTTTGCTGTACTGCCTTTCTCAGCGGGAGCCGCGGATGAAGAGAATTACCTTAAATATACAAGCTCAGGAAACGCTTTTGGTGGTGGAAATGACATTCAGATAGATCAGGATATCCAGGGAGATCTGGTGCTTGGTGGGTCCGTACTTGAGATTAACGGAAATGTAATGGATGATTTCACCGGTGCCGGTGGAGAACTTGTTGTTAACGGGGATGTTTCAGGAAATATAATGGCATTCGGAGGCACTATCCGGATAAATGGAAATGTCGGCGGGGATCTGGTAGCAGCAGGAGGGCAGATTATTCTCTCGAAGGACAGTACGGTTAAAGGAGATATCCTGCTGGCTGGAGGGGAAGTAACTCTTAACGGAATCGTTAATGGTGATGGATCGGTCTCTGCCGGGACCCTCCAAACAGGAAAGGACTTTAAGCTTAAAGGTGACCTTGAACTTGAAGCCGAGAATTACCCTGCTGACCTTAAAGAGGATGTAGTGGGAAACCTGAATATCATGCCCGTAACCAGAGAACAAAACCAGTATGCAGGTGAATTTGAAGGTTTCAGCATCTTTTTCTTCATTATAAAGTTGCTGGCATCTCTTGCCCTGGGCTTTATTCTTATCTATATCTTCCCGGGTTTTATAACCGGCCTTGCGGAAATTGTAAGGGGCTCAGCATTAAAAGCCGGACTGGTGGGTTTTCTGCTCTTGATTTTCGTCCCGGTACTTTCCATAATTCTGCTCATCACATTCTTTGGATGGAGCCTTTCTATCCTGCTGATACTCCTCTTTGCACTCGTAGCGCTTATCGCTACAGTACCTGTCAAACTGCTCGCAGGGAAAATGATTTACTTCACTGTCTTCAAAAAAGAAGCAGGGGATATGATATACTACCTCACCGGAGCGGTTATATTTGCAATAGTGTATGAAATTCCCTTCCTTGGCGGGCTCATACAGTTTATTGCCCTGCTGCTGGGGCTTGGAGCAGTCGGAATCTGGCTTGCAAATAATGCAAAGCCATAAGTTAACCAGCTGACCGATCAGTCTGTTTATCAGCCATCTGGCTTTTTAGAGAGTATCAGCCTTCTGGTCTTTCAGAGCAGGTATTCCGGGAACTTAAAGTAGTTCAGGAAAGGGAAATTCAGGGAAGGACTTCTTCCCTGAATTTTTCAAATCCGAGCCTGTCAAGGAGGTCTCCGAACCTCTCCCCATCAAGGCCCTCTCTCCTGTAATACTCAAAGGTTTTTTCAAGGACTGAGAAAAGCTGCTCCTCATCTGCAAGCTCAATAAGCTTTGTCCCTGGCCTGGGCTGACGTCCTGCCTTGCCTCCAACAAAAATCGTGCATCCTGTTTTTTCTGCTCTAAGGGCATCTTTCCGGCAGGCTGCAATGCAGGCTCCGCACAGGATACATTTTTCAGTATCTATACAGGCTTTGTCCTCCAGGACTTTTATCGCGCCTACTTTACATGCTTTTTCACAACGTTTGCAGCCGGCGCAGTTTTCTTCGAGGATTTCAGGTTTTACCGTGCCCATAACTCCGAAATCATTATCTTGAGGCCTCATACAGGCTGCAGGACAACCTGTTACTGCAATCTTGAGTTTTTTCGGGACAGCTTCTCCAAAGTATTTTTCATCTATCCTGCATGCCAGCTCCTGGCAGTCAATTAACCCATTCCTGCAGACTCTGTTTCCCTGGCAGGCGACCACAGCTCTTACTTTTTTTCCGGCAGAGCCTCCTGAAATGCCCTGCTTTTCAAGTTCATCGCTTGCTTCTTCCGCATCTTCAAGTTTAACAAAAGGAACCTCAATCTGCTGCCTTGAGGTTATGTGAACATAGCCAGAGCCATATTTCTCGGCTGCATCTGCAATTGCCCTTAGTTTTTCAGCGTCCAGATTTCCGCTCACGACTTTAAGCCGCATTGAAAACATGTTTTCCTGCCTCTGAGGCAGAAAGCCTTTACTTTTGAGCGAAGATAAATCAATTTTTTTTTCGTTCATACAGGTCACTTCATCATGAGTGGTAAAGGTCGACATATATAAAACTTGTGTAATAACGGAAAATATTCTATCTCCGCTTTTCAGACGAACGAAAAAACATTAAACTGCACAAGTGCCATGTAAAGCCCTGTCCCTGTAAAGATGCTGAGCATTGCATTCCGTTTCCAGAAATGAAGCCCTGCAACAACACCTATTGTAAAAAGTTCCGGAATCCCGTATGGGGCTGCAAGCCACTCCACATCTTTCAGGCAGTAAATGACCAGAAGCAAGAGAATCATCGGAGGCAGGTTTTTTTCTATGGTGGAGAGCACTGCCGGCGGTTCTCTTGAGTTAAAACACAGGAACGGAAGAACCCTTGTAGCAAAGGTCGCAAGGGCTATAACGGCAATCGTTCCAAGCATTTGCAAAGCATCAGTCATCATTTTTCCTCCATGTGATATCTTCAACAGGCTTTACTGCCGCATGAGCCTTGATCCCTTTATTTACATGTGTATTTCCCTGCATCATCTTTTCCCTGCCCATTAGAATAAGAGTCCCCATAATAATAGACATCAATAGCATGTTATCTGGACTAAAGAGTACAAGGGAAAGGACTCCTGCTCCAACTGCGGCTGCGAAAGGGAAACGTACGCTAGAATTGAAATACTGTTCTATAGTCAGCACCACAAAGAGGGCGGTCAGCACAAAAGACATACCCTCAAGGTTGAGGTTCAGCAGGGAGCCAAGAACTGCCCCAAGAACTGACCCTATAATCCAGTAGAGGTGGTCGAGGGCTGCAACGTAGAAGTAAAACCTTGCCTTTGACCCACCTTCCGGGACTTCGGTTGTGGTAAGAAGGGCATATGTCTCATCCGTGAGTGCAAATATAAGATATGGCTTGATCTTCCCGACACCGGAAAACTTTTCCAGCAGGGACAGCCCATAGAATGCGTGCCTGAGGTTAAGAAGCAGAGTAGCTATGACAAACTCCGAAAGCCCGGCCCCTGCAGCAAGCAAAGCTACTGCAAGAAACTGACCCGAGCCTGCATAAATGAGAAGGCTCATAAGAAATGCATAAATCCAGTGATATCCGGCGCCATCTAGCAGGAACCCAAAAGCCATTCCGAGAGGTATGTATCCGAGAAATACAGGAACTGTGGTTTTGAGGGCACTCATGAAGATGTCTGCATTACCTTCTTCTTTTTCGTGCCTTTTTACCCTCTTTTTCATTCTATCTCTTCTATTACCGTTTTAACGCAATCATACTTGAAAAATGAAAAATGAAAATTGTATTTATGGTATATATGCTTTGCCAGCACAGCTATTTTCAAGAACGGTTCCCGGAAAGTGTAATATATTGTCAGTTCCAGAAATCCTGCTGGATCTTTTAAATATTTATAGCCATTTATAGAGTCTGAGATTATTCTTGGAAGTGTAGCGAAAGTTCTGTAAAGAAAGTTCTGTAAATTCTCACTCATTAATGATTATCTTGTTAATCCGGAAGATGGAATTCGTCAGCTAATTACCTGGTTTTTAAACCTTGTAATAGAGGAGGGAGCTCTCCTTTTTTATGGTACTGTGAACTACCACCGAGCTAAAGACTCGGCGGCTTCCTGATTCATTCCCCTTTCT
>ENA-UOOK01004251-UOOK01004251.1-fermentation-metagenome-genome-assembly--contig:-NODE-4251-length-15542-cov-3.542390_pt1 | contig 15542 bp, 13 predicted proteins | sample MGYA00245777_ERZ724023 | MGnify/ENA primary metagenome ERZ724023 (study PRJEB28704, sample SAMN03018312) | fermentation metagenome | biome: anthropogenic terrestrial biome; feature: soil; material...
GATCCTTGCCGGAGAACGGATTGGTTATCTTTGTCAGACCTACTTCATCTGAAATGCCACCACATCCGTTATCGCCGACAAGAATGGCTGAGACAGCATTTTTTACTGAACGGTAAAGAGAACCGATCTGTCCTGCTGCTTTCATGTTTTCACCATAGGTCATACTATTATTGCTCAACATATAAGTGCTCCATCCAAGGCGGTCTTCTATGAATTGGCGATGGTCAGCAGGTGCATCTTTGTTCCAGCAACATTCCAGACGATATACACTGTTACGCAGATCTCCTGCTACAGCCTTCGCAAAAGTCAACTCATAATCTCCTGAGAGTTGTGTGAAATCGAGGCCATTTCGATTCCATGAATCATGACCGTCTGCATTCAGTTCACTGGCTTTACGAGGTTGACCATCACGGAAAAGGATGAATTCGATACCATGAAAGCCCAGGAGTGTCTGCCCAAGATCACCATTGGCTACAACATCTCCGTCATCACCGGAAAGACGTTCTACCATTGATTTGTTGGTGAGTTGTGAATGAAAACCAGACAAGTCAAGGGGCCATGTGTCTATATGCGGGTCGATGTCATAATCGGATGCTGCTCCGAGCAGGAAGGCTTCACTGCTTTCATAGTATGAACGTGCATTTTTCCAACTCTTACAGGCATTGTCTACCATCTCTTGTGTAACGGCATTTTTCTGTGAAGCGGAGAGAAGGTCGCTTATACTTGAATACAGATCGGTGCTTTCCTTTGCCAGCGAAGAGTAGGTAGGGTTAATAGTGTTGTCAACATAGGATATAAGTACATGTTGAAGATACTGGTCACCCACACTGAGTTGATCTGTTTGATTTTTGTCGCTGTTGTTGTCATTACTGCATCCACAGAATCCGATAGCCATTGCTAAAACAGCTATGGCAAGTAGTGACTTCTTGTAATGTTTCTTCATTTTAATAATTTTTGTTATGTGTATGATATGATTATATCTTTAGGTTTGTAACTGGAACTCTCTTATCAAATGATGAGGCTTTTTATCCGGTCTTCGGAATTAGAGGAAAAATGCCTCGTATGCTATGCCAATATTGATACTTGGTTCGTTGTTGTACGGGCTTTTCAAGAGTCGGTGACAGTAATCAGCTTTAATGACAATCTGTGGAACCGGATAATAGTTGATGCCAAAAACAAGATTTTGTTTTTTCGTATATTCTATTTTGGGCTGTCGATGGTCTCTGATGTAAGGGTTGTAATACTCATATCGGCCAAATACATAGAATTTCTGATTATCCTGTCGCATGCTTTCTATTTGGGAGAAAATGTCATATCCGGTTTCTATTCCGATAGCTACTGCATTCTTACCTACATACGAACCTTCATACGGCGATGTCTTCGTCTGTCTTCCCGGTAGATAATAAAGATTGTAAGCGTCACTAAGATAACCGTAATCAGCTTGCCCTCGGACAATCCAGTTCCATCTGTCGAATGTGAAATCAAGACTGCCGATAGCCACCGTACCATTATATTTTGAAGCTTGACCATCGGCGTCACGGGTATAAGAATTGTCTATGCTTTGCCCGATATAACCACTCCATCCAAGTCGTAAACCGGGAATGGTGGTGTTATCAATACGTGCGGCAAGTGCATACTTATTGGCAACCTTGAATTCAAACGGGTCTTGTGTTCCATTGTGAACCCAACCAGTAGTGTTGAAAAACATGGCATCCAGTCCGGCAAGAAATTGAAGTTCATATTTCCAATGTGGCAGACGGCCCCAGAAGCTGATACCCGTGTCATGCCAAGTTGAGGGGAGTATCGTGTTTTCACCCTCAGGACGATAGACAGTAAAGAAATTAAGGGGTTCATGATGTGAGTTGTTCAGCCCTACCGGAACGACAATATGTCCGGCACGAATATTGAACCTTTTGTTCAGGAATGATTTTTGCAACCAGAATTGTTCAAGTTCTACTTCACCGCCTTTTTCTATTTCTCGTTCCCATTCGCCACCTTCTTCATATTCTTTTTCGAAGGAAGCACCTGTACCTCCATGCTCGAATTCTATTTCAGACCCCATGGTCCATCCCTTTCCGAAATCATATCCGAGATAGATCACAGCATGGGGTATATCAAAACGTCCATGACTGGGATCATTTTTGTAATTGCCGGGCTTGGAGTAACGGTATACGTTGTCACTATAAAACATACGACTATAGACGGCTTCTCCATATCCGCCCACACTTAAGCGGTTACCTTTGACATGGTTCATTACGCTATCAGCCGCATTGATCTGCGCTCCGGCATTTATCGTGCCACAGAATAACAGCATCGTACTGATTAGGGAAATTGGAATTTTGTTCATTATCTTCTGATTTTCGTTTAATAAGATTTTATAAGATTTGCTTGCAAAATTAAAGATTATTGATTGTTTTTACAATACTTAAAAGTTGGTAAAATCTCTATCCTGATTTTGGGTATATCGCATAGAGCAAGAATCATTATTCTAAGGTATTTCAGCTATTTTAAGTCTGTTTTGGTCGAATCTGAAACCACGGTCATGGCCTTTTTAAAATCTGAAAAAGGTAAATGTTGTAAGTAAATTGGAAAATAAATGACATGTTGTTATTAATTTCCATTTTAAATGTTTACTTTTGCAAGCAAAATTAGAGAAATTTTTAATGCGGGTAATTAATTTTATAAAGAACTGGACCCTTCTTTGTTCCTTGATTGCCGGGACGGTCGTCTATCTGTTGTTTTCAGAAATTCCTTTTCTTGAACCTACAGGTGATTTTGCTGGACCCATATTGATCGAACTGATGCCGTTTATTATCTCAACGATGCTTTATATCACGTTCTGTAAGATGCAGATACATGATCTGAGGCCCCGCACCTGGCACTTTATCTTGCAAGGGATAAGAACAGCTCTCTCCGGACTTACGGTTATTGCTATACAATTTGTCAAAGAACCGGAAATCAAACTCATGCTTGAAGGTGTTTTCATTTGCGTCATTTGTCCTACAGCTGCCGCTGCTCCAGTGATTACAGAAAAACTCGGGGGGAATATTGCATCACTTACGATATATCTTCTTATTGCTAATGTCGTCACTTCTATTATTATTCCATTATTCTTCCCTTTAGTAGAGAAAGGTGCCGATATTTCGTTTATCGGTGCATTTTTCATGGTGCTAGAAAAGGTAATGATGGTACTTGTCGTTCCTCTTATTCTTGCCTTGCTTACTCGGAAATTCCTTCCCCAGTTGTCCAACTGGCTTAATCATTACAAAAATATAGCTTTTTATTTATGGACGATTAATCTGGCTATAGTGATGGGGTTGACGGCTAGAAATATTATCCATGCGCCTATATCGGGCTGGACGCTGGTTGTTCTTCTTATCATTCCTCTTGTCCTGGCTATCCTGCAATTCAGTATCGGCAAGGCAGTCGGAAAACATTATGGGGACAGTATCGGTGCCGGACAGGCTCTGGGACAGAAAAATACGGTTGTCGGAATTTGGCTCACCATCAAGTTCCTGAATCCTTATGCGAGTTTAGCTCCTTGTGCTTATGTGATCTGGCAGAATATTATCAATGCGGTCCAGATCTGGTATAAACAGAAGCATGGTTACCTGAAATGGTAGGATCTGACAGATAAAAGGAATGAACCTCAGGAGTGAAAAACCGGTTAAAATATTTGGTGGTTTTCTGAGGATTTCCTATATTTGTAGTTGAGAAAGGATCCCCGGTAAGGGCGATTTACTCAATTAACGCCAACCTAATAGGTGATGGCATTCTGATTAAAAAATTAGAAAAAATAAGGCGCGAATGCTTTCGCGCCTTTTGTCTGTCATTTCATGGAAGAAATAAAAAAAATTGTCCTTACGGGAGGACCTTGTGCCGGCAAGACAACGGCTCTGGTAAAAATTATGGAGCATTTCTCAAGTATTGGCTTCAAAGTGTTCACGATTCCTGAAGTGCCTACCATGTTTTCTCAAGGAGGTGTCAATTATCTTACGGATAACAAGACCTTTTTCTATGAAGAAGAGAAGGCTACCCTGGAGACCCAGATGTCCCTGGAAGATAAATTCCTGGATATGGCAAAGGCTTATAGGAAACCCTCCGTGATCGTCTGTGACCGTGGTACGCTGGATATATCTACGTATCTTACTCCTGAGATGTGGAAGAAAATTACGGAGGCTTGCGGGACGGATACGGAAGCTCTACGTAATCGTTATGATGCCGTGCTGCATCTGGTTTCTGCGGCAAATGGAGCGGAGAAGTACTATACGACTGCTAATAATAAGCAGAGGAAAGAGGGCCTGGAACTTGCCAGACAACTGGACAAGAAGATCATTAATGCGTGGACGGGACATCCTCATCTGAGAGTCATCAACAATCATGATAACTTCGAGAACAAGTTAAGGCGTGTTTTAAAGGAAATTTCGGATGTGCTGGCTCTGCCACAGCCGATAGAAAAGGAGAGAAGGTATCAAGTGGAGATTGTCGGTCAACTTCCTGAGTGCATCGAGAGTGAGATCACCCAGACTTATCTGACCGCTGAGCCGGGGTGTGAAATGCGCCTGCGCAGTCGGGTATGGAAGGGCAAACAGGTAAATATCCTGACGACCAAAAAGAGGGTAGCTGATGATGAAAGGATTGAGACGGAACGTACGCTCACCCATAACCTCTATACTTCGCTGCTCAGGCAGGCAGATCCTTACCGGCAAACTATCAAGAAAGTGCGGAAGACTTTCATCTGGAAAGGCCAGTTTTTTGAACTTGATAAATTTATTGAGCCTGTTAATCATCTTATCACCCTGGAAGTGAAAGGGATAGCGGAACGGGAAGATGTCCATTTCCCTCCCTTCGTAAAGGTTATCAAGGATATTACAGGAAATATGACTTATGATAACTATAATATAGCCTTAAGAAAATAAAATGGATGAATCAGCTTGTATAAAACTCTTGCAAAGTCATGGCATCAAACCTACGGCCAACCGTATTGTGATTACGGAAGCCCTGGCGGCCAAAGATAACCATCCCTTATCTCTGAAGGAACTGGAGGAAGCCATTCACACCATTGACAAATCAAATATCTCGCGTGCTTTGACCCTGTTCCGGGAACAGCACTTGGTGCATGTGATAGAGGATGGTGTTGGCAGTATAAAGTATGAACTTTGTATGTGCCGCTGCTGTACAGAGAGCAGAGAGGATGATGATATGCATGTGCATTTTTTCTGTGAGGAATGTCACAGGACCACCTGCCTCTATGATGTACCCCTGCCTCCTGTCCGTCTTCCCGACGGATATGAAGTACATTCGGCCAATTACCTGATAACAGGAATATGTCCGGATTGTCTTCGCAAGAGATTCAGGCATCCTCATGCCTGAGGTATGATCCATACCATTATGCAGTAGTTACTTTCTCAAGCGAAATGCACCATTTTGGTACCCCATTATGGTGCATTTTGATATACCGAAATGGTGCATTTTGGTCCCTTAAAGAACTACCGTGACCGCCTCTGATTCATGGTAAAAGGATTCTTCCAGGTTGAAGTGACAGGGCATTTCATACGACAACTTCTGTCCCTGCTTTAATCTTATTTCTTCTTTTCTGATTCCTTAATGATACCATGCCGGTAAGCATATAATAATTCTTCCAAGTCATCAATCTGATGGCGCAACTCTATCCCCTTATCTGTGTCAGCTACGAGGAGCCGGTGATTACTCAACTCTACAAGTTGTGTAGTTGACTTGATGTCTGTGCCCCTTCTTATGGCATCTTCCTGACTGGTAAAGGGTTCATGCTGTACCAGTTGGAGACTGCGGCTATGGAACACCAATGTGTAACCGGCAATTCCTGTCTCACTATGGTATGCTTTGGAAAAGCCACCGTCGATGACCAGCAGTTTGCCATTTGCCTTGATCGGATTTTCTCCCTGTGCCGCCTTGACGGGGACATGCCCGTTGATAATGTGCCTGTTGGGGCCCTTTGCACCAAATGAATCCAATATATAGTCAACTACTTTTTCATTGTCTCGCAGTTTAAAGTAGTTGCCCTTTTCTTCATGCCATGTTGCCTGATCAGTGATAAAATAACGTTCAAAAGTAGCCATCTTGCTCTTGTCGAATAGAGGAGAATTAGGCCCCAGCCAGAGGTAGAGAAAAAAGTCAATATCATATTGTCGCTCCTCCGGATCCGTATCGGTTTGAAATGCATTACGTACCATAATCTCGATGTTATGCATCAACTTTGGGCCACTGTAGCGGCGTCCCGGATAGATTTCAACTTCTTTCAAGGTGCCGTCCGTGTTGAGCGGACAGGAGGCGTGGAAAAGCAGATTGTTATTGAAGATGGCATATATGCTGCCATGGGCCAGCATGAGTTGGATATGCCCTTGTAATTTCTCGCTTACGGCAAAAGAACGATGGAGCTTTCGTACCAGGAACTTTTCTTCTTTAGTAAGCTCGTATGGGTTTTTCGGATCAACTGTAGGAAAGTGACATGACGAAAGAGGGTAGGACTTGCCGTCTAACTCGATGGTTCCCTTTTTGTAATCGATCCTGTCCAGCAGGCAACGGTCTTCCATCTTCCATTCAGGGTGAATCTTGTAGAGTTGACTTTCTATCTTAAACTGGATGATCGCAATGGCTTTATGCATCTGAGCGGTAAGCCGCTGGGTACGTTCATCTACATGAGCGATGTCACCGCCAGATTTGGGCAGGAATTCTGTGCAGGGATCATCTTTGTAGGTGGCCATGGCAAAGGTGGCCAGAGGCATGAGATTGATGCCATATCCTTCTTCCAGGGTAGTCAGGTTGGCATATCGTAAAGAGACCCGGATCACTTCACAGATGCAAGCATCGTTTCCTGCGGCTGCTCCGATCCAGAGCATATCATGGTTTCCCCATTGGATGTCCCAGGAATGGTAGTTCTGTAAGGTATCCATAATAATATGTGCTCCCGGTCCCCGATCGTAGATATCACCTAGTATGTGGAGTTGATCGATGGCCAGTCTCTGGATCACTTTGGCAATAGCGATGATAAAGGCATCAGCCCGACCTGTGGAGATGATGGTATCGACAATTACATTTACATATGCCGTCTTGTTCGTATCCTCTGTGTGCTCGTGGAGAAGCTCTTCTATGATATAGGAAAAATCTTCAGGCAATGATTTCCTGACTTTAGAACGGGTATATTTGCTGGATACGTCCCGGCAGACGGCTACGAGTCGATGGAGGGTGATATGATACCAGTCATTAATATCCTTTTCTGTCTGTTTGACCAGCTCCAGTTTTTCTTCGGGATAGTAGATTAAAGTGCACAGGTCGCGTTTATCCTGTTCTCTGAGCGAGTTGCCGAAAAGTTCGTCCACTTTCCTTCGGATATTACCTGATGCATTCTTCAGAACATGCTGGAAGGCTTCATACTCTCCATGTATATCTGCCAGGAAATGCTCCGTACCCTTTGGCAGGTGGAGGATGGCTGCCAGATTGATGATTTCTGTACTCGCCGAGGCGATATTCGGAAAACTCTTTGACAATAAGGTCAGATACCTCATGTCCTTATCAATGTTATAATGCTTCATAGTTTTTGCTTGTGTTTTTGTTTTCATGGAATCATTGGAATTAATATTTGATTTGATCTTTTTCCTAACAGATCTCTATATTGCAGACGTCCCGGAGTTTGTCGGCAGGCGGTCCTTTAGGACTCGTCCTCTTTTTTCTTTTTTTCTTCCTGTGGCCTGCAATATTTCAACATGGTTTTTGTCTTTCGGTCCTCCAGTGACTCCTCCGGCATGAAGCCTTCGGTGAGGCCTGTACGTGAAGTCATGACTTGGAAAACGCGACGGGAGAATTTCTCCATTTTCAACTTCTTGATCTGTTCTGTCAGCAAGTCATCGTCATAATCCGTATCGTGAAGAAGGCTCTGCAGAGCATCAAAGTATTCCTGAGGGATATTCTGATGTGGCATCCTTGACTGAATCTGAAGCAGTTGTCTGAGGATAAGGTGCTCCGGACTGTCATTCCCGGTCAGCCGGCGGATCTGCTCTGCTTTGAATTTTTCGTGACGGGATAACACCCTGGCATAGACTTCTTCCATTTTTGACCGCATCTCTTCTTCAGAAAGAAGATGGGTGAGTACCGGGTTAGGAATCCTGTAAAGTTGGAAGTTCCATTTTAATTTTTTCAGATATTGCATTTCGAGTGGGGTGGTTACCAATACGGCATCAGCATATTTTATCATGCTTTTCTGGTAATTCAACCGCTGGAAAAAACGTTTGTGTGCGGGGTGCCGCATGTTCCATGGGGTGATCCCGCCCAGAGGTGAAAAGATATAGGGTATACCCATCTTTCTGGCCTTTCCGGCTAATCGGGATGCCCGATAATCCCATGCCCCTAACAGATGAAGAAGGTCTGCTTCTGACAACTGGTCTGTGTGGTCACATCTGCTGACAGCTGACATATAGTCTCGCCAGATGTCAATCTTTGATATAGACTTATTGATATACAGATAGATCTTCATATTCATTCCTAAATATACAACATTCTATCGGAATAAACAAGAATGATGATAGAATTTTACTTTGAATAACAAATAATGCGGAGGTCTTTACTGCTGCATTCCGCATACAGGATCATTGATCCCGCGACTGATTCTTATAGTTTATGACTGGTAAAATCATACTTGTCACTATTCAGATAGCGGAGTTTATAGTATAGTGACCTCCAGACGAGACTCAGCTCATAGAAGGGCAGCAGGATGGTCGGAATCGTATCGTCAAAAGGGTGGACGGCGGATTGCCCGGTGATCCATCGGGTCATGAGACTAATGATGAAGGCGATGCTCCCCACTCCGAATAAAATCCAGTGACAGGTGATCCCACTCCAGACCATTGAAGCGATGTCGGCCAGCAAACTGACATGAAAGAGCAACTGACTGCAGGCCGACTTTAGTCTTGGGCCTGCAGAGTGCCTGAGTTTCCTTTTGGTAGCACAGTAGCACAGATGCAGATCGCACCATGTTTTCTCCGTGGGGGCTTCTTCAATCAGCCAGCTTTCGGGATCGAGTGTAGTCAATGTACATTCCCCCTTCGCATAGTTGTTGACCATAAAATCAAATTCTCCCCGGATCAGTTCCAGATTATCCCGGAAACCTTCCTTTTCAAGAAACTCGCTTTTACGGAAACAAAGATAAGGCATATTTGTACGATAAGGGGTGCCATGCTTTGCTGCATAGAGGATGGGCAGGGCCGTAAAGATGTGCTCGAACCGCTGATAAGCTGATGCCTGATGGTCAAAGGTAGTGATACCCATGACTAAATTGCTGAAACTTGTCCGGTATTGGGAAGCACTTTTTAGCCACGAACTGGAGTTCGGGTGACAGGTGGGAGTGGTGAGCAGGATCCATTCATATTTGGCAGCTTTGACTCCTAAGGTGATCTGGAGTTTTTTGCGGCTCATATAACGGCTGCTGTCCGGGATCATCGTATAGTAAAGACGGTCCCCAAACTGTTGCTTCAGTTTTTTCAGGACATCTTCCGTATCACTTTCATGTGATTCTGCAACCACAATCACCTGAAAGTCTGAATCATAGTCCTGATAGAGGAATAGAGGTAAGTTACGTTCCAGCGCAGCCTTTTCATCATGAGTTGTGATGACAATACTGACAGGCTGATCACTGTTCTTGTCCGGTATTTCATGACCAGCATCATCCTTTCCTCTCACTGGACGTCCCGGAATCCTTACCCTGAACAGGTAAGGATTTACCAACGAAGTGGCAAAAGTCAACACCAGAAGAATAATTCCGGTGATTATCGTAATTTCATCTATCTCAAACATTGGTGCAAAGATAGCAATATTTTTGTTTGTGAAGAAGAATATCTTAGAAATCTTCTTTCATATAGCTCTTGGGCAGTGGGCGGCAGTTATATTGGCTGGCCATCACTTCTCCGTAAGCCCCAGCACTTCTGATCGCAATGAGATCCCCTCTGTGGCATCTATTCAACTGGATAGACTTGGCGAAGACATCACTGGATTCACAAATCGGACCGACGACATCATAAGGTTGTTCCGGCAGGTCACTGCTTAGATTCTCTATTCTGTGATAAGCATCATAGAGAGCCGGGCGTATGAGGTCGGTCATGCCTGCGTCAACGATAGCAAATTGCTTCGCTACGCCCTGTTTGACATAGAGTATTCTGGTAATGAGTGATCCCATCTGAGCTACCACAGCCCGTCCTAATTCAAAATGCAGGGTTTGCCCCGGACGGAGTTTCAGATATTGGGCATAGGTGTCGAAATAGGCTTTGAAGTTGGGAACGGGGACCTGGTTCGGATGGACATAGTCTACGCCGAGTCCCCCGCCGACGTTAATGTTCTGTATTGGAATATGACGGTCTTCCAGCTGATCCTGGAGATCGTTGATCCGGTGGCATAAAGCCTTGAAGTTTCCCATGTCAAGAATCTGGGAACCGATATGAAAATGAAGGCCGATGAAATGGACATTTTTCATCTTCAGGGCTTCCTCTATGGCAGGGATCATATCCCGCATGGCAATGCCGAATTTGTTTTCCGCCAGTCCTGTAGTAATGTTTGCATGGGTATGGGCATCTATATCAGGATTGATGCGGAAGGCAATCCGGGCGATCTTGCCCTTTTGTGCGGCCAGAGCGTTGATGACTTCCAGCTCCGGAATGCTCTCGACATTAAAAGAAAAAATGTCCTTGTCCAGAGCGAAATTGATTTCCCGGTCGCTTTTTCCCACTCCGGCAAATACGATCTTGGAAGGAAGGAATCCGGTTTCAATGCACCTCTTGATTTCTCCACCACTGACACAGTCGGCTCCCAGTCCGGCCTGGCAGATTATTTTCAGTATCTTCGGGTTTGCGTTTGCCTTGACGGCGTAGTGTTCCGTAAAACCTTTATGCTTTGCTTCTTCTGTCTTAATGGCAGAAAGGGTCTTTTTCAGAAGATCGGTATCGTAATAATAAAAAGGTGTATCAACCTTTGTAAATTTATCTATTGGAAATTTTCCTTTCATTATTTCTTCTTGTTAAATAGGGTATCACTTAAACTCTGGAGGGCTTTTTTCTTGTCGCTCTCCCTGATAAGGAAAGAGATGTTGTAATTACTGCCACCGTATGAGATCATTCTGACAGGTATATCTTTCATGGCGTCTGTGGCAAGGGTCTCAAATCCCAGATTACTCCAGTCCAGGTCGCCGACGACACAGATAATACACATATCTTCATCTACCGTAACGGTCCCATATTTCTTCAGTTCAGCAACGATTTCTTCGAGATGCGTAGGGTTGTCAATGCTCATGGAAACTCCCACTTCCGAGGTGGTGATCATATCTATCGGAGTCTGAAAACTTTCGAAGATCTCAAAGACTTTCCTCATAAAACCGGTAGCCAGCAGCATCCGGCTGGACTTGATCTTGATGGCCGTAATATTATCTTTGGCTGCGACAGCCTTGATCTTTCCTCGTACAAGAACATTATCAATGATCGTACCGGGGGCTTTTGAATCCATGGTGTTTTTCAGCCGGACGGGAATGCCTGCATACTTGGCGGGTTGGACACAGGTCGGATGTAAGATCTTTGCCCCGAAATAGGCCAGTTCGGCAGCTTCCTCAAAATTGAGTTGGCTGACAGCATCTGTTTTCTCTACGATACGGGGGTCATTGTTGTGCATGCCATCAATATCTGTCCAGATCTGGATTTCATCAGCCGGCAGGGCTGCTCCGATAAGAGAAGCGGTATAGTCACTGCCGCCCCTCTGGAGGTTGTCAACTTCTCCGTAGGCATTCCTGCAGATGAATCCTTGGGTAACATAGATCTGATAACTTTCGTTTTTCTCCATCAACTCATGGAGTTTTTCCCGGATATACTGCGGGTCCGGTTCTGCGTTCTTGTCCGTGCGCATGAAATCGAGGGCATTCAGTAAAACAGCCTTGATCCCGATTTCCTGCAGGTAATTCACCATCATGTTCGTGCTCATGATTTCACCCTGGGCAACGATGTTTTTTGCTTCAAAACTGGTGAACAGATCCTTCGTAAAGGACCGTAAGTAATCAAATCTTCCTTTCAGGAAGGTTCCGGTTGCCTGTCTCATCTCTTTGGTTGAGTAGAGGGCCTGCGTGTGGTCAATGTATTTTTTCTCAAGATGATTGATGACATCATTTGCTCCATCAGGATTTTTTTTATACAGATAATCACTGATTTCTATTAGCGAATTCGTGGTGCCGCTCATCGCAGACAAAACAACGAAAGTAGGATCGCCTGATTCTGTGATTAAAGAGGCTACGGACTTCATGCGGTCAGGTGTTCCGACAGAAGTGCCTCCGAATTTCATTACCTTCATTTTGTTCTATTTTGGTATATGACTCTGTTGTTCGTGTAAACCGGAAAATATGATATTTTAAGTCTCCTGACGATTCTTGGAAATGACCGTCAGAGCAGAAATAAAACTTATGGATAGGAGAGTTTATAAATCTATTCTTCGTTTTTGATGCTCAGGTGATTATACTCCTTCGTCACTTCATTGAACTTACCCTCCTGGCAGCAATACACGATACCTGGATATTGATCCAGCATAGGAATATTATGTGTACTCATTACTACGGCAGTACCGCTAGCGGTGACATTCTTGAGCAGTCTGACGATATTTGAAGCCGTTTCCGGATCCAGGTTCCCTGTGGGCTCATCTGCGATGATCATCTTCGGTTGGTTGAGAATAGCACGGGCAATGGCTACACGCTGCTGTTCACCTCCGGAAAGTTCATGGGGCATACGATCCTTTTTATCCATCATCTCCACTTCGGTGAGGACTTCATCAATCCTGTCATTAATTTTCTTTTTGTCTTTCCACCCTGTAGCCTTAAGGACAAACTGGAAATTCTTTTTCACGGAACGATCGTGAAGTAACTGAAAGTCCTGAAAGATAATTCCCATCTCCTTTCGCAAGGCCGGAATTTCCTTTCGCTTGAGGACTTTCAGGTCTCGCCCCAGCACCTCAGCTTTATCAGCCTCGTCGGGGTGAAGATCCAGTTCGCAATAGAGGGTCTTTAAAAGAGAACTTTTTCCGGATCCTACTTTACCGATGATATAGACAAATTCTCCCTCATCCACATGGAAGTTGACTTGAGAAAGAATCAGGTTATCTTCTTGGTAGATATTTACATTCTGATAGTCAATTAACATGATAATCCGTATATTTATGATTGTATCCCTTTGTCAGATACTTTTATGTTGGTTACGCTTTCCGATGATAAGTTCCCATTGCCTTGGCCAGCCGCCGGTCCTTATCCCAGTCCGGATTGTGACGCTTGAGCAGTTCTGCTGCCACATCCTCGATGCGAAGTCCCTTGTCTGTGAGCAGTACGATCAGATGATAGACCGTATCCGCAGCTTCATATACTAAATGATCCGTATCCTTGGCAGATGTTGCCTCAATAACTGTTTCCAGTGACTCTTCTCCGAATTTCTGGGCAATTCGGTTTGTCCCTTTCTTGAAGAGGGCGGTCGTGTAACTGCCTTCAGGCATTTCCTTGTGACGCTTTTCGATAAAGTCCTGTAGTTCAGAGAGAAACTCGATAGGGTTATAGTTGTTCTCTTCAGCCCAGCAGGTATCTGTACCCTTATGACAGACCGGTCCTTCTGGATGGACCCTGACCAGTAAGGTATCACTGTCACAGTCTTTCTTGATGCTGACCAGATCAAGGAAATTTCCGGAGGTCTCCCCCTTAGTCCACAAACACTGACGAGAGCGGCTCCAGAAAGTAACCTTATGGAGCTGAAGGGTTTTCTCATACGCTTCCTTGTTCATATAGCCAAACATCAGCACATTTCTGGTCTTTGCATCCTGTATGATAGCGGGAACAAGTCCGTTCATTTTTTCAAAATCGATTTCCATATTTATTGTTTTTTGATCTTATTTGAACTCTGGAGAATACCTCACATTGATTCCTTCTTTCCATAGATACTTCTTCAGGTCAGGGATCCTGATCTGTCCAAAGTGAAACACACTGGCTGCCAAGGCTGCATCTGCCTTGCCCTTGGTGAAGGCATCCCGGAAATCTTCCATAGTTCCTGCGCCTCCACTGGCAATGACCGGTATGCTCACTTCTTCAGCCAGACGGGCAAGAGCTTCGTTGGCAAATCCGTTTTGAACCCCGTCATTGTCCATGCTGGTGAAAAGGATTTCTCCGGCACCACGGTCCGCAGCTTCCCTGGCCCAGTCATACAGTCCGAGTTCCACTCGCTGGCGTCCGCCTTTCACATAGCAATGCCACCCATCCGGATCCTGCCTGGCATCGATGGCACAGACGCACACCTGAGCCCCATAATGACGGGCAATTTCATTGATCAGCCCTGGATTGCGGATGGCTGCACTATTGATGCTGATCTTATCTGCTCCTGCCTGGAGGAGACGGTCTACGTCAGCTAATTCGGTGATTCCTCCCCCTACGGTAAAGGGGATATTGATTTCGGCAGCTACCCGTGAAACCATATTTGTAAAGGTCTTGCGACCTTCAACACTGGCTGTAATATCGAGGAAGACCAATTCATCGGCACCGGCTGCACTATAGATTTTTGCCAGTTCCACCGGGTCACCGGCATGCCGTAGATTCACGAAATTCGTCCCTTTTACGGTCTCTCCATTCTTAACGTCCAGACAGGGTATAATCCGTTTTGCTAATCCTCTATTGTTCATATTCTCTGATGATTTGTTTCAGGTCTATGCGGCCTTCATAAATGGATTTTCCGAACACTACTGCCGGGATATGTGCGCCGGCCAGGGCCTCAATGTCCTTCTTTCCGGACACGCCGCCACTGGCAATTAGGTGCAGTTGGGGAAACTCTGCCATGATCTTCTGATAGAGGGACACGTCTGGTCCCTGGAGCATGCCGTCTCTGGAGATAGCTGTGCAAAGGACATTCTTGACGCCGTGATCTACAAATTTTTTGAGAAAAGGAAGCAGGTCTTCTCCTGAATCTTCTTTCCATCCATGAATGGAGATTTTCCCTTTTCTGACATCTGCACCCAGAATGAGGCGGTCGGCACCATATTTACCGAGCCATTTGAAGAATTGTTCCGGATGGGTCACGGCTATACTTCCTATGGTCACCATAGAAGCACCCTGACGGAAGGCTTTTTCTATGTCCTCGTCCGTCTTTATGCCTCCGCCGAAGTCTACTTTCAAATGAGTTGCCGACGTAATGGCGGACAAGGTCTCTTCATTGACGATATGCTGCGATTTGGCACCGTCAAGATCTACGATGTGGAGTCGTCTGAAACCGGTTTTCTCAAACTGCCTTGCAATTTCTTCCGGGTGCTCGGCATAGACTTTTTTCTGCTGATAATCGCCCTGGGTAAGCCGTACACATTGGCCATGAATAAGATCAATGGCAGGAATCAATTCTATATTCATAAGTTGTTTATTCTAACTACCGGTCTGGAAACTGGGATGATCATTTATTCGGAATATTCAGAAAATTTCTAAGGATCTGTTCTCCTGTGGGGCCACTCTTTTCCGGATGAAACTGGCAGGC
>ENA-UOOK01004253-UOOK01004253.1-fermentation-metagenome-genome-assembly--contig:-NODE-4253-length-15540-cov-4.317016_pt1 | contig 15540 bp, 28 predicted proteins | sample MGYA00245777_ERZ724023 | MGnify/ENA primary metagenome ERZ724023 (study PRJEB28704, sample SAMN03018312) | fermentation metagenome | biome: anthropogenic terrestrial biome; feature: soil; material...
GCCAACTGCGGCACCCGGTACCCACGCAATACACGCTCCGGATGTTCGGCTATCCAGCGGCCATTATCCACGTTTAAGGGCTTGCCGCATTTGAGGCAGTATATAAAGACCTTGCCGCCTTGCCGCCTGTCATCCCGGATATTGTCCGGGAACTCTTCCTCCGTTACCGACTCCCGGCCGCAGTTTTCGCAGCGCACCGTCCACTTGTGCATATCGCTTTCCCGGTACAGCTCGTCAATACCATCTTCTTCATAGATAGGAGTGCTGAAATACCTCTGCCAGCCCAGTTTAGAGGCTAGTATCCTGTCCTGGGCCAAATCCATGTTTTCCCGGTTTATCAGGGCTACTTCGTCAAACAGGACCTCATCGGCCGGAATGCTGATAGCGCCGGTTTTGCTGACCAGACCTAACATATAGAAGAAATGGGTCCCGATCTGCTTCAGTCCCGCCTGGTCAGTGCCCAGCAGCCTGGAATTCAAATACTTGCTGCGGGCCACATAAGGATCAAAACGGGTCTGACCGAAACGGTTGGCCATCTTGTCAGTGGGTAGATAATAAATCAGGTTGGCCTCCTGCATGTCTACCATGTAAAAGGAGTGGGCCAGGAATAACGTACTGAAACCGGTCTGCGCGCCTTTTGTAATCGTCACATGCGGATGCGAGAATATAGCCTCCACGATATCCGCCATAAAGGCCCGGCTGTTCACCAGGTAAGGGGAACGATCATCCAGGACTATATGACGGCGGCAGTATTCTTCAAAGCTTATTCCCGCCTGGCTGGTTCCCACCAAATCCTGTACCAGTCCCATTTAACCCTCCATCATGCGGTCCGCTACCCGGTCCGCCACTTCTATCAGCCTTTGCATCAGCTCCGGCTCATGGCCGGATAACTCTGCTTTAATCTCTGTCTTAAATGCCTCCAGAGCCACTTTGGCCCGTTTCTCAATGTCTGCTCTTACCCGTTCCTTATATACTTTGGTTCGGGACAGAGATACTATCAGGCGTCCGGCCTCGGCCAGATCCATCTGGTCAAACTCTTCCTGTGCTGTGGCTATTTTCTCAGTCAAGGAAGTGATCAACATCCGCATAGATGCCTCTGTATAGTCCACATCCGGATCATCTTTGACCGCATTCACGAGCAGCCGGGTTTGCTCCTGTACTTCGTTCAGGCGTTGGGCCACTGCGTTCTGGCGCAGAGCGTACCGGCCAACCGCCGATTTGGAAATGTCGTATCCTTCATTCCGGAGATATTCGGATATTTCCAGATACGTATTGGCGGTGTCCATAAGCATCAGCCTGACCATGTCCTTCTGGGCTTGCGGCAGATCATCAATCTTGCAGCGTATGCGGTTGCGTTTTCTCTTTCCCTCGCCCTCACCCATTTATATATCCACTCCCGGATCTTCAATGGTCCCTTCTACCAGGTCTACACCATCCCGAGTCAGCTTAATTACCGCATCTTTGCGGTATGCATTGTACGCATTTACGGTTTTATCGGTAAAGCATACATACCCGGCTTCCGTCAGATAATCCAGATGCTTTGATATATCAGGAGAGACAATCATACCATCCGCAACCAGGGCATTAGTAATCTGCCGAAGTAAAAGGGAATTCTGGTGCCCTTTCACCAGAGACCGGATGATATACCCTCTGATTGCCTTGTTTTGCCTGACTTCCAGTTCCTGCAGATCGTCCACCATTATTCCCCCTTGCTTTTAATCTCCAGTAACTTATCAATTTTGCCGTCGATATTATTCATCTTGCTGTCCACGTTATTGAGGGTGCGTATAAAATCCTCCCTAAGCACATAGATAAACGGCAGGTCACTTTTCAAATCATTAAGTTCTGCCTTAACTTCCTTGATATCCCCAGCGTTTTGCTTGATGCCTTCCTTAAGCTCTGTCAGAGTACCTTTAAAAAAGTAACCAACCACGGCAATTACCAATGTGGTAATGGTCTGTAATATCCATGTCAGCTCCATGCATCCAACTCCTTAGCCCCCAATTAAGGCGACACTATTCACTGAGGACTTTGTCATCCTCTATTGTTTCTGCCCATGCATCAGTAAAATTTTCCTTCAGTGAGCGCAACGAGGACTCTATTAAAGCCCTTATTTCCTGCTCTGATACCTTAAGACCCCGGGCGTTGGCATGGTACGATAAATACCGTGCAGCAGCATTGTACTTTTCCTTTCCGCCTAAATCCCGATATGCTTGTTCCGCGAAACGAACCGCCATGACCCCCAGGTCTTGCTTGGCACTGAGTTCACGCTCAATAGCCGCCATCTTTTCCACGCCCAGTTTCCGCCGCAAAAGTTCAACTGCCATCGCAGCCAGAGCAGGAATAATAATTGCCAGTAAATTCGTAGCTAACCCTACTAAGCCGTTTTCAACCATTTTCTCACCACTTTCAAAATATTTATCGCTACTGCCAGTACGAACCATTTGGTAGCCGTATCGTCCGGATTATGCTCGCCGGATATAAGTCCTTCCTGCTTGGCCTGAGCTAATAAATCCAACTTCCATTGATCTGCCACTGGTTTTGCCTCCTTTTTGATCCCGAAGTAATCTAAAACTCCGTTTGCTATTGCCTGAGCAGCCGCAACCTGAAAAGCGTCTGTTTTCAGCATAGCTTCTTCCTGGGGATTACTAATAAAAGCGGTCTCCACAAGAACTGCTGGCATTGTGGTGTTACGCAGAACATAGAAATTGACTTCTTTATCGCTGTCGCCGTCGCTCATATCCTTCCGGATTGCCATCAAGGGGACTTCTTCTGTCCAGGCCTGGACAATATTATCTGCCAGTTTGTCCGCCCGGCCTTGGCCCGGTGTAGTGTATATCTCCATACCTTGGGCAGAAGGATTTACAGAAGAATTGCAGTGAACGGAAACAAATATATCCGCTCCCGAACGGTTTGCTATTTGCGTCCTCGCAGCCAGGTCCTGGTTCACATTTGCTGGCCAGGAAACCATGTCGCTGGTTCTGGTATAGGATACTTCTACCCCCGCAGCCTTCAACAGCTCCCCGGTTTTCAATGCTATCGCAAGCGCCACATCTTTTTCCCTGAGTCCTGTAGGTCCCACCGCCCCGGGATCGTATCCACCATGCCCAGGATCTATACAAACCTTTGCCACCCTCAAAATCCTCCTCTCCTGGTAAAAAAATAGAGTAAGGTTACTAACCTCACTCTAAACCATAAACTGGTATAAATAGATTTAGAAAATTACTTTTCAGAACAATGTCCCCTGGTTGTCGTCCGGGATCATATCCTGCAATATCTGCCGAACCCAGACCTCCGTTAAATTGTATTTTATCGCTAACTCAGTGACATTTCCTCCGTCAAACTCTTCTCGTATCTTCGAATTCCTAATCATCTTTATGATGCCGTCCAGTTTAGGGAAATACACCGTAGTCCCCTGGAATAGTTCTGCCAGCGAAATAATATTCGCTATGCCTATAATACCGCACAGCTTTCTGTAGGGCTCCGGAAGCATATCGGCAGTTATATCATCAATCCAAGGCTGCTGTTCCATCATCACCACCTCCTGCTTTAGTTTGTTTAACCAGAGATTTAAGCCCTTCAATAACCCGCCAGGCCTGCTCCTTGGTAAGCCATTCCGGCTTATCCACCCCGGCATACTTCTTACAGAATCCCGGCAGCCGTTTGGGATTATCCCAGCCCAGCTGCCGGGCCAGCTGATTTATTTTATAGAGCTGCTTGTCAGTAACCAGCGGAACCTTTCGCCCGCTAGGCAACTGTATATTGCGGCCTCTTCCTTTACGTTCTTCCAGATAATCTATTAAAGCGCCTGCTTGGATCAGGGTCAAATCAGATATATGCTGTTTACTAAATCTTTTTTCAACCAGAGCGTGCAGCAGATCATTATCTATTCCGATTTCCCGGGCAACTGCGTATATCTTTTTCTTTTGTTGTACAGTAACCGGTTTTCTCTGAGCCATTGCTTTCTCCCTTTCTGCCAGCATAGGGGCTTTACCGTCTTGGCTATCAGCGTGTTTTCCGATATCCGGGTCAGATATACTACGAAAGGCGCTCCTATTAGTTTGGTTTCATATTCATGCTGTGACAGTTGCCTTAACCCATTTTTTCTTATACTCTTCTCCAGCCACCTGCGCTGGCCAGCCGGGGGAGCCTGGCCAACTCGCTCGTGGTAGCGTGCCCGGAAGTGCCGACTGAGGATTACCGCATCTATGGCAGCCACCGCCAATATAATGCCGCCGCCAGGGCAGCGGTGAAATATCCCCCGGTAAATCCCACTATGCCCCATACCCATCCCGGCACGCCGCCTTTACGGGACAGGGGGCCGCTATCCGGATCGACTTCAAACAGCCTTTTGCCGATCCACTCTTCCATCTCGCTGCGCCTGGGCATGGGCAACCCTCCCTAAAATCCTGACAATCAAGTCGGCCAGGAGATCTATCATTTCGTTCCGGCTGCTGTCCATCCCAATAACAATCTGAGCGACTGATGCCAAGGATAGCTCCAGTTTTTCTATCCGGCCCTGTACCGGGGCCAGGCAGAAGTCAATCATCTTTTTTAGGGTTTCGTGATCAGACTTTCCTTTATTCTCATCCTGCTCTGGAGTTACGGTATATGGTATAGGGACATTATCCTTATCTGAGAACCCTTCCCGGCTATCCGTTTTCACCGGTGGCTGCACCGTCTGTACGCCAGTAGCAGTCTCTACTATTATTCCCTCAGCTTTAAGCCACCGCTTAACAGTTGCACCGGAAACATTATATTTCTTTCCCATCCGGGATAGGGTATACTTGCTTTCCTCCCAGGCGGCCAGCAGCTCATCGGCGGGGGGAACTTCCTTCATAGGTTTTAATCCCGAGGCGGGAATGATTCCGGCCTTGCGCAGCCACTTGCTCATAGTTGCAGCCGATACCGGCGGCTCATTCATCTGGGCCGCCCGTGATATATTGCCGTCAGCCTTCTTAAAAAGCTCTCTCAGCTCGTTTGCCGCTGGCATTTCCAGCTTCTTAGTGCTCCCCATGCTATCCTCTCCTTTGATAATTTTTGTGATTTTCACATCCCCGGTAATCAGGTCTACTTTTAAAATGGTATCCCGGTACCGGGGCAGCGATATAACCGCCAGCTTATCGGTCAGGTCCACCACTTTACCTTCCTTGGTCCTTGCCTTGGCAGGGCCTATGCGCACCTGGTATGTAATTTCATCCCCAACTGATACTGGCCAGTCCATAAATCCTCCACCTATCTTTCCGGGTCGGTTTCGTATTCGATGCCGATTTTCAGGGTCTCCTCAACAATCACAGCCAGCTTCAAATTCTTCAGGGCAGTTTCAAACTCCGGAGTACCTTCCGGGTATCCGGCAACTTCCAGCAGCCGGACAATTTTTTCATAGGCAATGGACTCGGCAATAAAGTAGACCCAATATTCGATATCCTTCGGAGCCATCCCTATGCTGGCCAATGTCTTTGCATCCCTTTCGGGATCGCCCTTGAGTTTCTTCTTCAGCAACCTGGCGGTGACTTCATCCACATCCATCTGTGCTATCACGTCATCCAGCTTCTGTTCTATATAACTGCCGGTGCACAGGGGAGCCATCATCTTTTTAAAGGGGTCGGTCATTTTATAGCTGGGTTCCTCTTCCTTTACAAAATCACCGGTAACATCACCGAGCACCGACCGCAGAAATGAAACAGATGCCATTTTAACCGTCTCGGCAGTGGTTGCGATGGCAATATTGTTATCAGTGCCAAAATACTTGACCGTTTTAACTTTAGAGTTTCCAATCGCTTCGACCGCGCTTTTCTGCAGTTGAGCCTTTATCTTCTCAATTTCTTTCCGGGCCTCTTTGCCCAGCTGGTCCCACTTAGCGTAATCATCCACAAGTTGCTTTATATCAGCGGTCATTGATCAGCCCTCCCAACGCCTCAATGCATCCCTTGCAAAAGGCTTTTCCCCCATAGTTCACAATTTCATTTTCCGATCGGCAGATGAAGCACCGGTCGATGTGAGTGCTGATTATAACCTTGTCCCCCTCAACCTCAATATCTACCGCATCGCCTGGCATTAGATTAACGTCTCTTCTTAGATCGGCGGGGATGGTCAATCCCCCGGCTTTGGTTATTTTTTTAGATTTCATTTTGCCCTCCTTTTAGGTCCCCAAATTAAACAGGCCCGCGACTCAGGGGCGTGAACCTTACGATCTCCCTCGCATTTTAATATAGGTAACCCCTTCTTAATATCAAAGAAACTATGGACACAATTACCGCAATTCTCCGGTTGCGTTCTTACTGTCTCTTCCGTCATCTACTTACCGCCTCCTTTTTTCGCGCTCATAAATTCTTTACAGGCAAAACAACCTTTGTCCAATAGTCCTCTATAGGATAGTTTGTTTTCTCTTCCGCGCTGAGGGACTCCATATATTTCCGGCTCTCTATCGCTATCTTAAGCATTTTCAGGATACCAACTTGTTCGGCTGTGACCGTATGCATATCCGTGGGTGCCATACAGGCAATTGCCTGGTGTATGTACAGCGTAGATTCGCAAACACTCATTTCCTCAAACTCTGCCAGCACTTCTTTGGCAAACTTTTTACGATTTAGCCTGGGCTTGTCCGGCGGCAGGAGGCCCTGCTCCTGCAATTCCTTTTTAATCTGTTTACGCGATGTCTTCTCCCGTTGTGTGAGGCGCTTTTTGATCGTCATATCAACCCTCCTTCACATCTTCTTTAGAATGCGCAACTATACCGTTTTGAAATGCCACCCGGTTGTACTTACTACCAAAACTTCCCTTTGCTTTCCGGCATAGTATTTTTTCCTTATTTCTTCCTTCGTCAACGGCTTGATATAATGGTATTTCTTGCATCCGTCACATAATTCACCAATTGTATTAGCTTGGCGGTAAGATGGTCCACCTTTTTCAGCAGAAGCAAAGCACTGAAAGTAATAATCCTTGCTTTCGTTGGGCTTTCCACGCGTACTAACAGGGCGATCACCATAATATATAGGCACGATATCGAAGCACATATTTTTCACCCTATCCACTCTTCTGCCTCCTTACGCCGCAGTTATAACAGAATGCGCAACTACTGTCTGTTATTCAACATCGTCCCCAAGTCAAAGAGTAACGACCAGAAATGCTTATATTCACCCTCGTTGGAATAACCCGGCCCATAGGTGTATGTCCTTGGATGCCTTAGATTGTGACCCTGGTATTTTATATACCGCCGGGCTTCTTCGAGGATAAAGAACACAGCTACAGTGTCGTAATAATACCCAATACTCACTTTGAGATAATCCTTGTCCTCAATGCCATAAGCCTCCAGGTAGTCAGCCTCTTCCATGATTACCTGTTCCTCACCGTGGATATCAATAAACCGGTCAGCAGCATAAGCATCATCAAAACTTACGATAGCGATAGGGCAAGCCCCATACTGGTATTTTGCATTGATCAATTCTTCAGCTGATTCATAGGCATTTTCCGGATCGTCGCAAAACCTATATTCCGTTCTATCGACGTTGTCATAATCGGGATCAATAACCCTTTCCCGTCTTGTTTGCACAAGATGGATCGGGTAACTTGTCGCCAAGTTTTGATCCGACCCCGGGTAATGATTGGCGGCAAATCGTTTTAAAAATTCAACTTGACCGTCGGTAAGATCAACCGTTATCTTCATAAGTTTTTAGCCCTCCTTACCTCCTTGGCAGCAACCTACTTACCTACGATCTCCATGGTTGCTAGTACTGCCCTTAATAAATCTGGAGAAATATTGTACCGCTTAGCAGTTATGCATATTGCTTGTTCCTGCACAAAGCCCTGCATTGCTTTTTCTTTCTTCCGGGCCATTTTCTCTTTTCTCAGTCTTTTGGCTTTACCCATTTCCCGTAGCCTCCTGTCGACTGAGCCGGAAAAGATAGTTCAACCTCATGTCGGCGGCCTGAAGCTCATATACGGCTGCGTCTACCAGTTCAGGCTCAAGAGCGCCCTGTAGGTTCTCCTCAGCATGCGCCCGGGCGGAGATAGCCTCCTTGATATCTTGGGCAATCCTGCAGTGCTCCTGCTTCTTTATCAATTTCATGCGCTCACCTCAACAATCTTAATTCCCATAAAACTAGCCGCCCGGAGAACACCCAGGCGGGTCCTGTTTAACCGTTGCCTAATCTCATCACAGCTAAGCCCTTCTTTAACCATAGCCTTAAGCTTCTTCTTTTCCGACTTGCTCCAAGGGCCGACTTTCACCGTATTTTCGCCGGGCTTCATTTCGGCATCTTCAGGTGGGGCATTATCACATAAAGTGCTTTCATATTCCTCAGTGGGAACGGTAATAGCCCGCATATCCTCCCAGATTTCCCAAATCCGGCAATAACCGTTCCCGTCTCTATCCATATGTACTATTGGGTTTCGGAATTGCTCGGGGTTTATCTTTGCTTTGCTCGGCATATTACCCCTCCCTAAGCGTTGAAACTAAGTACTATAGACCCCAACTGTTCCACCAGCTCCTCGGTAATCCTGTCCCCGCCGGTAGCATCCAGGCAGCGGGCAATTCCCATAGTAAGCTGCCTGATTCCCCGGTTAGTTCCGATAGTTACCAGCATTTCCCGTGCTCCAGCTGTAGCATTCAATCCAGCCACAAACCGTTCTGCTTCCTCCATAGACAGCCCTGTCAGCCGCTGGTAGTAGCCGATCCTGTCCCGCAGCCGGGCCAGTTCCGGGCGGTCCTCGGCATACATCAGGATGCGCTCGGCCAGGTTGTTGTTCCCACAGAGCACTACGCCTACGCCAGCTTTGTCATGGATTGCCCGTATGGTTTCATATACTTCCAATCCCTTCAGCAAATCGGCTTCATCATAGATAAGTAAATGGGGACAATCCCTTAAATACTTAACAATTCGTCTCAGCAGAGTGGGAGAAGCTCCCCGGGCAGGCAGTTCCAATGCTTCACAGGTGTCCACCAGAACACTCTTCTTGCTGCTGGTCTGATCACAGGACACCACGATATAGGGCAGCGCTTTTTCTGATACTGCAGACAACTGCTCGAATGTATACGTCTTTCCCGTACCCGGATCCCCCGTAATCATCCCCATTTCACGCTGTTCCCAGCAGCGGCGACATACCCCCAGGATGCGGGCCGAATCCCGGGTGGAGACGAATAGAGGCCGGGTATATTTCGCTGTATTTTCCGGGGTATCTTCCACAAAATACTGTTCCTCTTCCTCTTGCCAGCGTCCGATGCTTATGAGAAACTCTCTTATAGCGGGATCCAATGCTCTAGGGCTAGAGTAATTTCCGCTGATGTATTGGCTGATCGCGCTGTGGCTTCTCCCCACAGCCTCAGCCACTACACCGACCTTGGTGCCTTCGTGCCGCACCAGGGCGTGCAAAACCTTTTGCTCCTGCGACCATCCGGTCATATCTGGTGCTGGCCTGACTTCCCGTTCCGCTAGTGCCATTGCTTTCTACCTCCTTACTTGTGATAATTTCCAGCTGCCAAAATATATTCTTCAAACCGGTTGGGCTTATCTGCGGCCTTCTTGCCTGCAGCAGCGCCGCCCGGATTTGGAGCATTGTTCTTAGGAGCCTTCTTTGCTGCTCCTTCCAGTCCCGTGATATACCGGGTACCGGAATCAGGGGCCTGTATCGTACCGGTTACCATTACCGGCCCTCCCGCCTGGCGTTTCGCTATCTCTGCTTCCAGCGTATTGCTGCGGATATTGCGCAGGTTCTCCTTAACCTCTTTTTTGCGTGAACTTCGCTTGCGCAAATGCTTGCTGACATCGTCCCGGGTGGCATCCCAATCCAGCAGTTCCCGGTTGGTAGCGGTGCAGATATAATCCCCGTTTTTTGCGTCGAACACCAGCAGCTCCCCGATCCGGTTCGGGTCGTACCGGATCACCACCCAGCGCCCGGTATACTTGTCCAGTTGCGGATGGCTGTAATAGCGTCTGCGGTTCCCGGTCCCGAAGCGCTGGATACCGGAAGTGTAGACCTTGGCTTTTTCCATATCCATCAGGCATATGTCCAGAGTGCGCTCGTCCGGCATTCCCTCGCGGACTTTAGGCGTCCGCTCATATTTCTGCAGCGGGGTCATGCCCAATGTGCTGTGTCTGGCATTGTGATAGATATCCCCATATGTCTCATACAGTACGCTTAATTCCTCAATATCTAATAATTCCCCCCGCTCCGCCATAGCCTGTTCATCCAGCCCATACGGACGGGCCTTATTGTCCTTGCCGCAGTATCCGGGCAGATAGCGGGATAACTGGTCCGTCATGGTGCCGTACCAGCGCTCCATATGTCCCTTGGCCCAGGGGGCATACGGGAGAGCAAATTGGGTCTTTATATCCAGAATTTCGCAGGTGCTGCGTACTTCCCGCGAATACTCGAAACCTTCGCATTTCAGGCCCTTCTTGACCTTCGACTTATAATCCTCGCCGTTATCTATGTACAGCAGGCTGGGTATGCCGCAGAAAGGCAAAGGCTTCCCGGCGTTCTGATTCATAACATCCCTGTCCCATCCCAGCGCGCCCATAGCTTTAGACATGGCCGGGCTGATCGGTCCGTCCCATACCGGCAGGCTTTTCGGCAGCATGCCGTGACGCAAGGCCAGCCCTATAGTGCGCCCGTTAGCCTGAACGGCGATAGTCCAGCCTACTATCGTCCGGCTGCAGACATCCAGCCAGGTGGTTACCCAGGGCCTGATTGCCCGCCCTTGATAGTTTATAAAGACATCCATGCGATGGTGATCGCCCATCCAGATCTGATTCACGAATTCCGGTTCCTTTCGTAAAATCTTCTCCGCAAACTTCTTTATATACGCCTCTTCACCCTCGCGCCCCAGGCAGACCAGAGCCGGCTGCGTCTTCTCCAGTTCCTCAATCACCCGGTAGACCGTAGCCCGGCTGGGCGGCTTGATCCCGTTCAAGTCACAGAACTTGACCGCTTTCCGGTGTACATGCGCCGCTTTCGGTTTATTCAGCTGCAGGTACTCGGCATGGATCAGCTTTTCCACCTCTTCCGGCACCGCCCGCCGCACCGTTCCTACACCCAGGGTGGGGAGCTTTCGCATCAGGGCAGAGGTGCCGCCGCTCTCATAATCAGCCGCCCAGCGGTACAGAGTGGAGGGGGATATGCCGTACCGGTCGGCTATCTCAGCCGCCCGGTCGGTTTTTCGCCCCTTATCCTCTGCCGCCAGGAACTCCTGCACCGCCTTCACCTTCCGGTCCGCTTCCCGCATCATTGCATCAAACCTCTTTTCGCCGGTCAGAGCCTTTACTTCCGCCAGATTCACCGGTCCCGCAGCCGCCGATTTAACCGGCTCCACATCCACTTCCGCAGTGCAGGCTATATCCGTCCCCGCCTGCATTTTTTCCGGAAACTGCTCATACCAGCGCTTCTGTGCCAGATTGGATAGAGAAGACAGAGCCACCAGATAGCGCTTCCCGGCATTGCCTCCCCGGGCCGCACTATCCACCCGGGTTTTCCATTTGCCTGATTTAGCTTTGTTTCGAGCTGCACGTTGCGATATCCCTTCTAAATCGGATGCTTCATTAGTTGTCAGCCAGACTTCCTTCACTGTCTTCTCTCACCACCTTATCCTTGTTTATCCTTCCCACCGGCTCCTCTTCGAAGAGCCGGTCGGCAAGATAATCCTGCCTCCTAAAGGTTTTCCCTCTCTCCCCGGCGAATTTGGAATTAACCGAACTCAAACCCAACCGGGGAGGAGGTGAAAAAACTGAGTTCTATAATAAAACCTAAAAATGAAATACTTGATAACCTTGAATTGGCTGCTTCACATCTCTTTCCAGCACCTTTACCTAAAGAGATAAAAGCTTATCTTAAGCAGGTACCCGGTCTTAAGGAATTCCGCGAAGATTACCTTGACGCAACTGAAGGGTTAATTGTACGCCTGTCGCGCTGCGAAACCTTTCCGGCTATGGGTGATTTGGTTTCAAAAGCTGCTCTACCGGTTAAATCCTGCCTTTGGGAGCGTTTCCTTTTTCTGAAGCAGTTTATAAAGAGCAGTCCTGAACCCGTCCAAGCTGTTCCCGATTCAATGGGGAAATTCTTAAGAGAAGGTCTTTCAGCTCTTTGGCACGAATATCAAACCACATAGTCGGCCACGATCCCGGAAGATCAAAAGGAACTGCTTTTCCTGACCACAATGTCTTTAAGTCCTGCCGCTCATCCTGGGCGGCTTCTTTCTTTACCTCTTTCATACTCTAAGCTCCTTTCTTAATATGTGAAGGCCCGGCCCTTCTCCGCCATGCACTTCACCCGATGCGCCATGTACTCCGCCAATGCCCGGCTGTCCTCATGCTGCCGGTATGAACCGGTGATATCCAGGGCATATTCCTTGCATATATTCCTCATGTCCTGAACCGTTCTTCCGGCCAGGGCCACTATCACCCCGGTCCGTCCCGCATCTCTATATACCTGGAAAATATCCATCATTTCACCCCCTTCCGGTTTAAAACCAACGTTATGCGGTAACCTTTATACCAAGTGCCTTAGTTACTATTGCCCTTACCTTGGGCCGGGGCTTGGCTCCGTATATAAGCTCTGATAAACGAGGCTCGGAGATATTATGCTGCATGCAAAATTCCTTCTGGGTCATGCCCAGGTCGATCAGCTTTTTCTTCACCTCGACCCCGAACGGGGTTAGTCTCCGTGGCTTCCTGGGCTTCATAAGCTCCACCTCCTTAGATTCAGGGTGTAATTAATTACTTCTTATATGGGAGTTTGTGGTATATTGTTTGTGTGTATAAATTGTTACATCTAATAATAATTATAGCGTAATATTACGCATTTGCAAGTGCAAATGTATTAATTTTACGCCATATAATGAGGGGAGGGAAAAAGGTGCCTACAATAGGTGAGCGAATAAAGTCTTTAAGAGATGAGTATCAAATAACACAAAAAGAGTTAGCCGATGCCACCGGCATCCAGCGTGGCAATTTGAGTCATTATGAAAAAAATAAAACTAAACCATCATCTGATGCAATAATAGCCATAGCTAAATTCTTTGATGTTACCACTGATTGGCTACTCACGGGAGAGCGCGGTGAAAATTATCCTCCTAGTTGCGCAGGGTGTTTAATAAAAAATTTAAGCAGTGACGAACTGACTGTAGTTGAACGTGTGATTAATTTTTTGAGATGGGAGAAGCAACAGCAGGGGACTGAAGAAAGTGCCGGTCATGATGTTGTATCTTACCCGTACTATCATAGTGAAATCGGTACTGGAATGATGCTAAGGGAAGAGAGTAGCGCCTACCTCCCGGTACTGGGGGAGGCTGCTGCTGGGACCCCAATTTTTATAAATGAGGCCCTGGAAGGCTATGCGCCGGTACCGGCCAAACATTCTCGCAGCCGCAACTTCCTGGTTCGGGTCAAGGGAGACAGCATGACGGGAGCCGGTATCGACCCAGGTGATCTGGTAGTAATCCGCCCCCAACCGGTGGTGGAGGAAGGGGAGATAGCCCTATTTCGAATCGAAAAAGAAGAAGCCACCATAAAATACTTCCACCGCCAGGGCGTTGATATAATTCTCAAGCCTGCCAATTCGGCTTATAAGGATATAATTATCAGGCCTGACCAGCACATAGACATTGTTGGAAAAGTGATAGAGGTCATCAAAAAGGAGGTCGCCGATCGCCACATGCGCTATCCGGTTGAATAGAGGTCTTTATAAATATGGGGAGGGAATTTATTGGACACTAAGCTTGTAAAGTTCGATTTTTTTACTATTGATAACATTGATGTAAATGACCTTGTAAATAAACTGGATCGTGCACTTATCAGTAAACCGGTTAAACATCAAGGTTATTTCGGCCGCATTGAAAGTTATACTACTGATGATTCTATCAGGATAGGTTTAGCTGCAAAACTCAGAATGGACGAAGTTCCTTACATAGCAAGTATTACTGAGCCAGGTCTTCATAACATCAATCTCAAAGATGATGAAGGTGTGGCTAATATCTCCTCCTTTATAATAGCTCCCGAGTATCGTGTATTAGTTCTGCAGCGAAGTTATTATGGAGTCCGAGCAGGCTTAATGTTGCATATGCTGGAATCATTGACAGGTAGTTCCGGAATAGAATTAAATATAATGATTGATACAAAGACGCTGGAAAAACTTAATAAAATGCAGGTTTTTTCGCGCTTTACGTTTAAAGTAGCTAATCCTACTAACCCTAATGCATATAAAAATATGCCTGTAAAGCAAGCCGCACTGTTGGCTGATCATTATCAGGCCAGAAATGTTAAAATGGAATTGAGCATGGGATCAGAGCGAAAGCAATTTATGTCAGTGGATGCGGTTAAAGAATCAGCTCGCAGCCTGCTGAAACTGAGTAAAGATAATGAGTTATCACTGCAAAATCTTGTAATTCGGGGTAAAGAGTTTAAAGATGACAACATGTCGACCTTGGATTTGATACAGCAACGTCTAGTATCTGAAATTAAAATACCGCTTACCAGCAGAACACTTTCCAAGGATGATTTAGAGAGGGCCGTGCATCAGGCTTATGACGCTAAGATTAAAGATTTGGCTAATTACAAGCCATTATAGTTGAAAGGAGTTTGGCCGATGTGGCTGCATCAGGATTAACTATAGAGAAAGCCTATCCACTGGTGATTGCAGCGTTCACTACGGCAATCGGTATATTTTTAAAATTTAATTTGGCTTCAGCAGAATCAATATTACCCAACGCAATTACTATAACCGCTATGTTTATTGGATTTATTGGGACCTTGGCCGGTATACTATTAAGCAGTAACAGTAAAGCTATTTTATTTATGAAGAAAATTGGTAAGTTAAATGAATTGTTTCGGTATATTTGGTTAGCCATACAATGGTCTTTCTTATTTCTTATATATTGCATCATAATTCAATTTCTACCGGGTCTAATATACCAGGGTATAATATCTTATTTATGGCTGTTTCTAGCCTCATTTTCTCTATTGTTAATCTATCGGGGAATATCAGTAACCGTGAGTCTTTTAAACTCAATATCAAATGAAGATATAAATAATGATTGAATATTTATACAATAACTTGTATAAATAACTTATAACAGCACCTAAAAACTTCACCTAACCCATTTCCTGTAAATAAACCGTTCAACAGCGCAACTGCTCAATATACCTTGCTTCTACAGGGGTTCCTCAATTCCGCAATTCCTCAATCAAAGTTCCTCAATCCGGCGGCGGAAAATGGGAAAATTCAAATAGTCTAAGCTCGGTTACCAGATTTATTGTTAATAGATTTAACGTTGGATTAACCGGACTTCTAACAGATTCCCGGGAATCGTTACTAACAAAACCCGGCTGGAAAATTTCCCTGCGAAAAAATCCCCGTCCGTTTAAAAATCCCCCCGGAAACGTCTCACAGAAAATAATAAAGGGGATCCGTTTTAAATCCCGTAATCCCCCGGTGTTTCGTTGTTTCCCGCCTTTTCCCACCTATTCCCTCTATATCCCGGTTTTCTTATTTAGTTTGGAACTTAACATTAATTCTTTATTATTAAATTTTAAATTTCTCCACCTGGCC
>ENA-UOOK01004254-UOOK01004254.1-fermentation-metagenome-genome-assembly--contig:-NODE-4254-length-15536-cov-7.203281_pt1 | contig 15536 bp, 13 predicted proteins | sample MGYA00245777_ERZ724023 | MGnify/ENA primary metagenome ERZ724023 (study PRJEB28704, sample SAMN03018312) | fermentation metagenome | biome: anthropogenic terrestrial biome; feature: soil; material...
TGGAAGGCAAATTTGACGCTGTCTTCTGCGGCAAGCAGGCTATTGATGGCGATACGGCTTTCGAACCGCGGATAGTGGCTGGCATACAAATTACCCATCATGACCTTGTAACCGGCTTCAAGCAACCGGTCTTCCAGATCCATTTCGAATCGGTAGTACCAAACAAAGTCCAGCATGACGATGTCCTTGGGCAGCATATGAATGACTTCGGGACCCTTGCTGTAATACAGGATGGAACCGGGCTGGAGCATATCCGCCCACATCATCATTTTCAGTCCTTTGGATTTCAGCTTATCGTGAACGGCAATGATGTGTTTGGCCAGTAAGGCTGCCGGTTCTTTGTCTTTGCACAGGGGGCAGAGATTCATCTGGTACAATTCATCGTGTCCCATGTGCACATATTCTTTGGGCCGGCAAACTTCCACGATTTCATCGATCAGATCAAATATAATTTCATAGCTTTTGGGATTGGATGGACAATAGCTGTGTTTATACAAGACGGTGGCAGGCTGGTCGGTATCCCGGGTGTCCATTTTGACATTGACAACACTTTCGTCCACCTCCGCGATATCGGGATGAGCGATGGTGATATATTGAACGTGGCTGAGAGACTGGATTTCTGGAATGGTTTCAATGCCGTATTCCCGGGCATACTCCACCAAATCCCGCACTTCTTCCTGCTCCAGCACTGATCCGCCGCCACAGGTACCGAAGGGAAGCTTGGGAAGTTCGCCTTTATTGGCTCTTTCATTGACTTTGATCCAGGCTTCAGTGATTTCGGGGTGGGATTGAAAGCGCATGCCGCCGGCAATATTCAAATAAAGGATGTTGTACCGTAACGAAACCAGCATGCTGCGAATCAAGCGTTTGTAGAAAGGAATCTGTTCTCTGGCAGGGAGCAAAATATGCACGCCGCGGAAAGGACGATAGGGTTTATCCTCGATAGAGCAGGCATACAAATTGCCGTCTTTCACCAACTGAACGAAGGTTTCCACTGCCCATAATAGGCTGGCGCGGCTTCCGCCCATCAACGTTGCACCCTCTTGGGAGATGTCCACGCGATAGCATTCTTTGCCGATTTTTTTATCCAGATTCAGATGAACAAAGAGACCTTCCTGTGCCGTTCTCATTTTTACATCCAGGCTTTCCTTTAAGCGCTCGGATAAATGTTTGGCGGCAAAAACAATGTCCTTGGAGCGTTTTTCCAAGGTAATACCCTTCAAGTCGGACAGTTTCATCACTGCTTCACCCAGGGTCATTTTTTCGGGAATGGGGAAGACCACGGGACCTTCCTCGATGGAACCGGGAATCTCCATGGACTGAATGGAAATGGGGGCAAAATCCCCGTCCAGCCTGACGATCATTTGATCGCAGAAAACACCCACGGGAATGTTCAAAAGGCAACCGGAAAACAATTCGCCGGGTTTGGCGGTGATTTTCCCCACAGGATTGCCGTCCACCAACACGGAAGCGGACAACACAGAAGAGCCCTTGGTCTGTTCCATCAGAACGGAATCAACATAGACGGTCTTGCCAAATTGCACGGCAAAATCCACGCCTTGATCATGGATCATCTCCCATTTCCAGGCATAACCGGTTTCACTTGTGCTGGGCATTTCCACCGTTGTGCCTCTTTTGTAGGTTTTGATGACAGGGTACAGGCCTGCTTCGGCAGCCAGCAAAGAACCAATGTACATAGCAATGTCCTCCAAATATGTATTCTTGGGGTTCGCTCTCATTGTACCTCCCCCCACCAAGTCTGTCAAGACAAACCCGGAAAAAACAACCTTTTTTCAGACCGTCGAAACAGCCCCCTAACCGCAAATGCAGGATACATTTTCTTGTGTTGTTATCAGAACGTGCAAATTTTGGTTACATATCACAAGTAGCATCCTCATTTTTTTAACCTTGCTCCTCGCCTTGCGCGGTTTTTCTTGGTCAGATAGTTTTTTGACAAGCGGATTTCTTTTTTCATTTTCGCCAAATTAAAAAGCAGCCCCTTTTCACATGTGAAAAGGGGCTGCAAAAAATGATTGCACAAAGCAAGACCCGCCGGGCCGTGAACCCATGATAAGAAACCCTGCTTTCGCAAGGGCGGTACCCTTTCTTCCGCGTACTGCTCCCAACATCCACCCGCAGAATGCAGGCGGGAGGTCTGCAAATGCTTTCCGAATATAGGTTCCATTTCATCTTTGTGGGTTTTATACACAGATTACACGCACCAAGCAGGCAGTGACTTACTCTTCGTCGTATCCGAACACTTCTTCCAATTCATTGTCAAAGGCATCGGCTACACGATCAAACTCTTCGTCATCATCGATGGTCACCAGAACTTCTTCTTCATTTTCCACCACGATTTTGAGAATAATATATTCATCTTCTTCACCATCAACAGGAACCAGTGCTAAATATTCATTGTCATCAAGTTCCAAACTGCCGATTACTTCAAAATCGCTCTCAATACCGTCCTCATCTGTCAAAGTCACGATTTCTGCTTCCAATTCTTCTTCTGCTTGTATGTTCTTTTCTTCTGCCATGTCAATCACTCCTTACTCAGCCCTGGTACGGGGCAGATGTTTCTTCCTTACCATCATACTAAAAAAACACCGGTTCGTCAAGAGGATTTTTCTGTTATATTGTATGCGAATTGTATACAAATATGTATAAAAAAGGAGAAAAAGCTCTTCGCCTTAAGTATTTCTTATCTGCAAAGAATCCTGTCCATGGATTGGCTGGTGTTATAAATGATCTGATCGCTGTAGTGGGTATAAGCAGGAATCATTTCCGCACTCACCCAATCGGTATACCCGATTTTGTCCAGGGCAGCTGTCACATCGGGCCAATTCACATCACCGGCAAGCAAATCCACAAAGCCGTGCAAGCCGCCGGCGGCACGACGATAATCTTTGAAATGAATCTTTTTGATTCTGTTGCCCAAAATGGAAATCCACTGTTCAGGATATCCGTTGTATACCACGTTGCCGATATCGAAATAAGAGCCGATATAGGCACTGTTCACTTTGTCGATGAAATCCCTCAGTTCCAGAGGAGACACCAAAAATTTGTTCCACACGTTCTCAAGGCCGATGTTGACCTTCCATTTTTCCGCAAAAGCAGACAATTCGCAAACTGCTTCCAAGGCGCGGTCATAGGCTTCTGCATAGTTGATAATTTCACAATCGGGAATAAAATCCGCATGAACCAATCCGGGGATGACCAGGATGGAGTCACATCCCAATATGGCAGCGCTTTCCAGTTGTTTTTTCACGATCTCTTTGGCATGAGCCCGTTTGGCAGGATCGTTGGAGGTTATGGGGTATACCCAGAATTGACCGGTTGCCAAGCTGTACAGTTCCAATCCCGCATCGGCCGCCATTTTCTTGATGGCAAGCAACTCTTTTTCTCCGGACTCCATGGAGACGGGTCCCGAGGCATCCAAAGACAGTTCAATTCCCTCAAAACCGGCTCGTTTGGCTAAATCAAAAATTTCCTTGTGAGATTTTGCAGGGTTGAAAGACCAAATGTTAATACCTTTTCTTGACTTAAAGCGCTGTTTTCAATTTGTTTTTGCTGATATCCGGTCCGCAAATGGTGATAGAATGTTTAAAATTGGTGTGGGCTTCATCGTCGTAAATATACAAAACCGCTTCGGTATATTCATCTAATGCCGCGTTTCGAAAAGAAACCCGGTTGTATCCGTAATTAAACTTCTGATCATCCCTCCCATAATAATCCGTCAGCGTTTGCACCTTTTTCACGACTTTGATCTGAATATCTTCGTTTTTCTCGTCCTTTACATAGGTGACTTCATACTCATCGGTATCCTGTGCCTTAGACTCGTCCACCGGGGTTTTCAGTTTCAATACATAATAGAAAGGGGTACTGCCTTCCATATAATCATACTGGTTGGTATTCACCCGCACGGTAAACTGAATTTGCGACGCGGTAGAAAGATACCGGATATTCCGAATCCAGATACCGGACTCCTTGTCGATGGAATAGCTTGGCTCGTACTGCCACACGATAAACATGGATTTTTGACTTTCATACAACTCGCTTGCTTTTTTGTCCAGTATCACCTTATCCGATAAATCCGGCTCACAAGACATAAACAACCGCACCATAATGATGCCATACGTCAAAATCACACAGCTCCAAAGAATGATCTTGACTGCTTTCCCAACGATCGTCGGGCGGTACTCATCGCGGTCGCCATCGTTTAAATCCATCCCGCAGCCCCCTTTGCATTCATACTATGATTGTAATATACACAATAAGATTTGTCAATTCATCCCCAAAAAACACAAAAACTTCACCGAATAATGCATACGTGGATGAAAGGAAATAAATGTCTGTTGTCAAATCGCCTCTTTTGCTTCAATAGAATTGTTTTTCACCATTCTTCCCGCGGTATCTTGCTTTTTTAACCTTTTCCTTATATAATAATCGGGTAAAATAATTTTGAAAGGACATACTGCTTTGAGCAAACTGGTTTTTCAAGAAAAATCCCCCACACAATCCGCTCTTGGCGGACTGTACGAATCCTTATCCCGCCGCACCCAAGCCTCTCCTGTGGGAAACTGTCCCCTGGACGTATGCGCCTCTTATCTGCGCATGTGCCGCGCCCAGAGTTGCGGCAAATGTGTGCCCTGCCGCATCGGCTTGAGTACATTGTCAAATTTGTTGGACAAGATTGCAGAAGGAGAGGGAGATGAATCCACCCTGGAACTTTTGGAAAATACTGCTTCTGTCATCGCCGACACCGCTGACTGCGCCATCGGCTATGAGGCAGCCGACAGTGTTCTCCAGGCCTTAAGCGGTTTCAGGGATGATTTTATATCCCATTTGAAAAAAGGCGTCTGTTCCGCCTCTTTTTCTTCTGTTCCCTGTGTCAGCCGCTGCCCCGCCCATGTGGATATTCCCGGGTATATCGCACTGGCCCGGGAAGGCAGATACGCAGATGCCGTTCGCTTAATCCGCAAGGATAACCCCTTCCCCGGTGTGTGTGGCTTAGTTTGCGAACACCCCTGTGAAGAATCTTGCAGAAGAACCATGGTAGATGCCCCCGTCAACATCCGCGCCATCAAGCGTTTTGCCGTAGATATGGCAGGACAAGTACCCGTTCCGGCATGTGCCTCTTCTACGGGCAAAACCGTGGCCGTTGTCGGCGGCGGACCTTCGGGTTTGACCGCGGCTTACTATCTCTCCCTGATGGGACACAAAGTCACCGTATTTGAAAAGAGAAAACGCCTGGGCGGCATGCTGCGTTACGGTATCCCCGCCTACCGTTTGCCCGATGCCTATCTGGACGCGGATATCAGCCGGATTTTATCCACCGGTATCAAGGTGAACATGGGCATGAACATCGGCAAAGATATGACTCTGACCCAATTAAAGCATGACTATGATAGTGTGTACATATCCATCGGTGCCCACGGCGACAACAAGCTGGAAGTGGATGGGGAAGATGGAAAAGGTGTTTTTTCCGCCGTGGAAATGCTTTCCCATATCGGGGATGGCGGCGCCTTCGATTTGACAGGCAAATCGGTGGTGGTCATCGGCGGCGGTAACGTGGCCATGGACGTGACCCGTACCTCCTTGCGGTGCGGCGCCAAATCCGTGAAATGTGTCTATCGCAGAAGAATTGATGACATGACCGCCATGGCCGAAGAAGTGGACGGTGCCATGGCCGAAGGGGCGGAAATCCTCCCATTGGCAGCGCCCGTCAAAATTCTGCTGGATGAACAGGAAAACGTAAAAGGGCTGTTGATTCAACCACAGATGATCAGCGTTTATGACCGGGGCCGACCCAAGCCCATAGCCGCCAAAACCGAGCCGGAAGTTGTTTCCTGCGATGTCGTCATTGTGGCCATCGGGCAATCCATCCAGTCCAAGACTTTTGAGAAGGAAGGAATTCCTGCCAAATGGGGCAAATTCCTGACAAATAACGATGCTTCTCTGGGCGAAGGCGTATTTGCCGGCGGCGACTGCGTATTTGGTCCCGAAACGGTTATTCGTGCCATTGAAGCCGGAAAAGTGGCGGCCCGCAATATGGATACCTATTTAGGATTCCACCATGAAATTACCGCCGATGTGGAAATTCCCGCCCCCGCCGCAAAAAGAACCCTGCCCTGCGGCAGAGTCAACAATGATGAACGACAAGCCGGGGAAAGAAAAAATGATTTTGCCTTGATGGAAAAACCTCTGCGTATTGAAGAAGCGGTCCAAGAATGTTCCCGTTGTCTTTGCTGTGATCATTACGGCATGGGCAGCATGAAGGAAGGACGGTGTCATTCATGGTAACAATAACAATCAACGGCCGCGTTCTGGAAGTCCATGAAGGATCCACCATATTGGAAGCAGCCAGAAGCAACGGAATCGATATTCCTACCCTTTGTCATTGGAAAGGGATCAATGAAATCGGCGCTTGCCGTATCTGTGTAGTTGAGGTAAAGGGAGCCAGAAGTCTGGTTGCTTCCTGTGTATATCCGATAAGGGATGGAATGGAAGTTTGGACAAATACCCCGAAGGTACTCTCTTCCAGGAAAAAGACCCTGGAGCTTATCTTGTCGGACCATGACAAAAAATGTCTGTCCTGTGTTCGAAGCGGAAAATGTGAACTTCAAAAGCTATGTAATGATCTGAATGTAGAGAATGAACTACTCTATGAGGGTGCCCGTACCCATTATGAAATTGATGAATCGGCTCCTCATATGTACCGTGATAATAATAAATGTATCCTCTGCAGACGCTGCTCGGCTGTATGTGACAAAGTACAGGGCATAGGAGTAATCGGCGCAAATGAGCGTGGCTTTAGCACCACGATTTCATGCGCATTCGACCTGCCTCTTGGTGAAACCAGCTGCGTATCCTGCGGACAATGTATTGCCGTGTGCCCTACCGGCGCATTAGCAGAGAAGGATAACACGGGAGAAGTTTTTGCTGCTCTGTCGGATCCGGATAAATATGTTATTGTACAAACAGCACCTGCCGTACGCGCAGCATTAGGTGAAGAATTCGGACTCCCGATCGGGACAAATGTACAGGGCAAAATGGTGGCTGCTCTGCGCCGTTTAGGCTTTGATAAAGTATTTGATACCGATTTTGCTGCGGACCTTACCATTATGGAAGAAGCAAACGAATTCCTGGACCGGGTGAAAAACGGCGGAGTTCTTCCGCTCATCACTTCCTGTTCCCCGGGATGGATTAAATACTGCGAACACTACTACCCGGATATGCTTGATAATTTATCCAGCTGTAAATCACCTCAGCAGATGTTTGGAGCAATTACGAAGACTTACTATGCAGAGAAGATGAATCTTGATCCGGAGAAAATGGTGATGGTCAGTGTTATGCCATGTACCGCTAAGAAGTTTGAAATCGGAAGACCGAATGAGAATGCAGCTGATGTTCCTGATGTAGATATTTCAATCACAACCCGCGAGCTTGCGAGAATGATTGAACGGGTAGGACTTAACTTTAATTCTCTGCCTGAGGAAGATTTTGATGATCCTCTCGGAAGATCAACCGGTGCGGCTGTTATCTTCGGTACTACCGGCGGTGTTATGGAAGCTGCTCTTCGAACTGCGGTTGAAACCTTAACCGGCAAGGAACTTCCGAATCCGGATTTTACCGAAGTCAGAGGAACGCAGGGTATCAAAGAGGCAACCTACCATGTAGCCGGTATGGATATTAACGTAGCCGTTGCTTCCGGTCTTGCAAATGCAAGAGAGCTGCTTGAGCAGGTAAAATCCGGCGAAAAGAATTATCACTTTATCGAAATTATGGGCTGTCCCGGAGGATGTGTAAACGGCGGAGGTCAGCCAAAGCAGCCTGCCAGTGTAAGAAATTTTACCGATATTAAGGCGCTTCGGGCAAAAGCACTCTATACGCAAGATGCCAATATGCCTCTTAGAAAATCTCATGAAAACCCTGCAATCAAGGAGGTTTATAAGGAATATCTGGAGAAACCCGGAAGTCATAAAGCCCATGAGATTTTACACACCACGTATGTGAAGAGATCCGTAAATCAATTTTAAATTATAGATAAACCGTTGTTACTGTTCAAACTCCGGGCAAAGTCTACCGTATGATTTCGGCAAATGATATCCGATAAGGAGTATTTGCATTTGTCTAAATCATAGCATTTGAAAAACCTTAAAGAGATTTGATGTTTCTTGAGAAACTCCAAAACTTCTTTAAGGTTTTTTATTGCTTCTATTGACAGTTACCCAATATCTTCCTATACTTGAATTAAGAGAATTACACAAGCAGCTTTTGTGCTCTTCTTGCTTTGGGAAAATCATGATAGGTATCAAAATATCAGGAAGGAGTGTAGTTTAATGAATAGTAACGATTTTAACCATCCTTTATTACTACTCGACAACAGCAATATGAACACTCTATTTAATGAAGGGGAATATAAGTGTACGAACATGACCTTTGAAGAGGCGCGGGAAATTATCGGTATGTATAATAAGGACGAAATCATCCTGTGTTTCCAGCATCCTGACACCTACGATATTATATTTAACTACATCGGTATCCCCAAAAAAGATTACAAATATAAGAACATTCGTAATATGAAGGTCTATCAGGACGGGATTATTTTCAAAATCTATATTACACCCTCCGAAACCCAGCCGGTCATTCACGTAGACGGCGTCGAAGCAAAGAAAATACAAAATGTTTATGTTTATTGCGTTCATATCAGCAGAATAAAATAAACTCATTTCGAGGTCAAGATACGCAATGCCGGTCAATCCATTGCTCAACTGGGACGATGGACAAAACAGTTTCATTTCGTAAGCAAGATACGCCCCGTGGGAAACGGGGCGTATCTTATACTGGGAACAATATATAAGGGGGTATATATAATTGGGGGATTATATATACTTTAGAGGTTAGCAAAAATAATTAGTTAAAGTATCTCTTTAAGAGACCTTCAAATGCCTTGCCATGTCTTGCTTCATCTTTAGCCATCTCATGTACGGTATCATGGATTGCATCCAGGTTAGCAGCCTTTGCACGAGTTGCAAGATCCTTCTTACCCCTGCATGCGCCGTTTTCAGCATCCACTCTCATCTGTAAATTCTTCTTTGTACTGTCTGTTACAACTTCTCCGAGAAGTTCAGCAAATTTTGATGCATGCTCTGCCTCTTCCCATGCCGCCTTCTCGTAATATAAACCGATCTCCGGATATCCTTCTCTATGTGCAACTCTTGCCATTGCTAAGTACATACCAACTTCGGAGCATTCACCTGTAAAGTTATCTCTTAAATCCTTGAGGATATCTTCGCTGACACCTTTTGCAATACCTACGACATGCTCATCAGCCCAGACAGTCTCTTCTGTTTTTTCTACAAACTTATCCTTAGGTGCTTTGCAGATTGGGCAAAAATCCGGTGCACTTTCTCCTTCATAAACATAACCACATACTTGACATACAAATTTTTTCATTTTCATATTCTCCTTTTCATTTACATTTTCGTTTCCAAATTCAAATTCAAATCCAAATCCAAATCCAAATTCAAATTCAAATTCAAATTCAAATTCAAATTCAAATTCAAATTCTTTTAATTCGTCGATATCAATATCGGTAATTGTTATCGTTATTGATATAATATACCACTTTGAATCGTATGTCAATAGTTTTTTTAAATTTCTTTTATTTATTTAGAAACCTTGATATGAGTGTCATCAGTCATATCAACCTTATTTAGAAACTTTTTCATGAACGAATAGGATAAGCGTTTTTTATCATATCGGGCGCACTACGACAAAAAAAGCCGACCATAGTTTTCTCGGTATGATCAGCTTTCTTCATTTATAATTTTCTTCGTAAATTATTCTTTGGTATGGTTACATTCCGGACATAAGCCATAGAAATATGTCACATTACCTTCTATTTTCCCTGCGAATCCTGCCCCTGCAATCTTATTGATATGGTCAATGGATTCCATATCTAAATCAAGAACCCTGTTGCATTTATCACAAATAAAATGATAATGAGGCTCGGGGTTGCCATCAAAACGATCGCTGCCATCATTGCAATTTATCTTAAGAATCTCACCTTGAGATGCTAATAGGTTCAGATTACGATAGACCGTTCCTAAGCTTATATTCGGGTACTCTTGGCGAATGTGCATATAGACCGTGTCAGCCGTTGGATGCTCTTTGGTACTGGATAGATATTCTTTAATCGCTTTCCTTTGCCGGCTATACTTAAGTGCTGCCATTTCATTTCACTCCATTCGATAACAGTTACCATTATTATAAGCAACAATTGAATTGATGTCAAGTTTATTTCATAGTCCAAATTTTACATTCTTAGGTAACCAGGGGAAATCCTATGCGGCATTATTTTCTGTTTGCCGGTTCGATATTAATGCTCTTTCCCTTAATTTTTGCTGACTTCATAACTTGAATTACTTCGGAAGCATATTCTCTTGGCACCTCAACGAAGGTATATTTATCATACATATCAATCGTACCAATGAGTTTGCCAGGCATCCCTGTCTCTCCGGCAATTGCACCGAGGAAATCGCCCGGGCGTACATTCTGCTTTTTACCAAGGTTAATAAAAAGTCTTACCATTCCCGCTTCCGCTCCGGTATCTCCAAAATCTTCAGAGTCTCTATCCTCATCCTTGCTGCTGTCGTCACCCATAACCATTTTAAGAAATGCAGAAGCAATATCCAAAGCAGTAAAGCCATTTTCATTAATTTTACTCTCTATCAGATCTACCATCTTTGTAAGGTCTTCTGTTTCAATGATATTTTTCACCTTGTCCAGTGTCTTTTCTGCTTTCACAGCAGTGACGTCATTAATGGACGGAATCGGCTGCAGCTTAATCTTTGTCTTACAATATTTCTGAATATCCCTGAGCTTAAATACCTCTCTGCCGACCACCAGGGTAAATGCACGGCCCTCCCGGCCGGCACGTCCGGTACGCCCGATACGGTGCACATAGTATTCATCATCCTGCGGCACATCATAGTTAAAGACCGCTTCCACATCATCCACATCAATTCCTCTGGCTGCAACATCCGTTGCAACAAGAATGTCTGTTTTACCGTTCCGGAAGCTGTCCATGACACGGTCCCTCTGCTGCTGTTTCAGATCTCCGTGAAGACCTTCTGCAAAATATCCTCTTCCCTGTAATGCAGTAGTTAATTCATCGACTTGTTTCTTCGTATTACAGAATACAAGGGATAGCTTCGGATTATACATATCCAGTAATCGGGACAGCACTTCCTCCTTGTTCTTCGGACTTACCTCGTAATAATATTGCTCGGTCTTAGGTACGGTAAGCTCCTTCTTAACTACCTTAATAATCTGCGGATTCTTCTGATAGGTCCTTGCAATCTCTAAAATTGGCTTGGGCATGGTAGCAGAGAACATGACCGTCTGTCTCTCCTGCGGTACCTGGCTCAATATCGTTTCAATATCTTCACGAAATCCCATATTCAGCATTTCATCCGCTTCATCCAGAATCGCCATTTGTATATGATCGAATTTGATGGTCCTTCTTCTCATATGATCCATAACACGGCCGGGTGTACCGATAATAATCTGCACACCGCTCTTGAGAGAGCGTATTTGCTTTGAAATCTCCTGCCCTCCATAGACCGGAAGGATCTTAATTCCATGCATATATTTCCCCAGCTTGCGAAATTCCTCTGCCACTTGTATTGCCAGTTCTCTGGTGGGGCATAGTACCAATCCCTGCAAATTTTTATTCTTAGGGTCAACTTTCTGCAGGAGCGGAATTCCAAAGGCTGCTGTTTTACCGGTTCCTGTCTGTGCCTGGCCTACGACATCTTTTCCCTCTAAAACAATTGGAATTGATTTTGCCTGTATCGGCGACATTTCTTCAAACCCCATATCCTCCACTGCTCGGAGGATAGCGGCGTCTAATTCTAATTCTTCAAATTTTGTTACTTCCATTCTAATTTCCTTTCTTCCTAACACTCTTAAATCATATAATTCCCGACTGGTAAGCTTCCTATACAGCTAAGCTGCCAGCACAAAGATAACAAAAACTCCCTCAACCTATCCATAAAAAAGCTCTTAGCCAATATGACCAAGAGCTGATTCATCCATTTATTTCATTGAATAATACGATTATTTCAATTCTTATGTTATTTATGAAGCAGATATCTTTCGTAGTATAGCATTCTAATTTTTTCTTGTCAAGGATTTATTCGCATGCGCAAAATTATATTTCAACCGCTTCATCTAATACAATGTCGACCGCTTTTTTCCATAATAAGCTCTCTCTGATCTGCTCTTCCTTCGCTGTAGCTAAAAACTCTTCGCTGGTTGCATAACCATAGTCCTTAGCTAATTTCTCCACACCTTTTTGATATTCATCCTCAGAAAGCTTCAGTTTTTCTGCTTCAATAATTGAGTTTAATACCAATTCCTGCTTAGCCATAGCTTCCGCATAGTTCGATGCCTTTGCATCGAATTCTTCTTCCGTAATACCGGAACCAGCAATAAAATCTGCAAAATCCATACCATAGTAGGATGCATATTGGATATACATATTCTTAAATTCCGCTTTATAAAAATCAATCAGGTTCTGAGGATAGGATTTAATTTCAGCATTATCAATTACTTTCTGAAATACATTATTGACCTTTTCATCCTCCATTGCAGCTTCATTTTTATCCTGAAGCTTCTTACGGGTATCTTTTTTGTAAGCATCTATGGTATCAAATTTCAGGGTCTCCTTCACATAATCCTCGGTCAGTTCCGGTACAACCTTTTCCTTAATGGAGTTCACTGTCACCTTAAATACTACTTCCTGTCCTGCAAGCTCCTTCGACGAATAATCCTCCGGAAATGTTGTTTTCACATCCACCTGTTTTCCAACGGTTGCACCGATTAAACCTTCTTCAAATCCGGGAATAAAGCTGCCCGATCCGATCTCCAGATCCGTGCCCTTTGCGGTACCGCCGTCAAAAGCCACTCCATCCTTTAAGCCTTCATAATCAATATTAACAATATCACCATTTTTAACAACGTCTCGGTCCTCTATTTCCTGCTCTGTGGCATTTGCCTGCAACTCTTTCTGAATAGCGGTATCAATATCTGCATCCATTACTTCTAATTTTTTAACGGTATATTGAATCCCTTTATATTCACCTAAGGTAATGTAATCCTTTACATTATAATCTTCTTTTGTTACCGTAATAAGCTCAGGGTTTGTTTCCGCCGTATCTGCAGCTCCTTCCGCATCCTTTTTATCACTCTCTGTATTCTGATTCTCCGTATTATCTTTCGCGGTTCCCTCTTTCTTACCGCATCCTCCTAACAGCATTAATAAACTTAAGCTGATAACTAACAATCGCATTCTTTTCTTCATTTATGTTATTCCTTTCTTCTTTCTGCATTGGCTGCTCTATCCTGTGCCATACGCCTCTCTTAATGAACTGCTTATCCCTTTATACCATATTTTCGAATAAAAAGAAAGTAAAATCATTCATTTTACAAATAATTCATTCCGCTATTACGATATCTTTTCCAGTATCTTCCCGGAGAAAAAGAGACTGCCCGGGGCAGTCTCTTAAACCATTCTTCTTATCTAACTTCATCAAATCTTTTCAAAACGTTCCACATCCATAACGAAAATCGTAGCTCCGCCGACATTTACTACCGAATTCATTGCAGAATATTCACCAGGGTTCATATTATTCATAAATATCTGTTGTCTTGGTCCGCATTCCTTTTTCACTATATCGATAACCTCATCCACTTTATCCTCGTCCGTACCGATTAATAGAGTCGTATTCCCCTCTCTTAAGAAGCCGCCCGTGGATGCCATTTTGGTTACATAGAAACCTTTCCTGTTTAATGTTTCGGTCACTTGACTACTATCGTTATTGCGTACGATCACATATATTAATTTCATAAAACCCCATCCTTTCTCCTGTATGGATGCCTATTTCATACCTTAATTATATTATATCCAAAGCTTCTTGTAAAGGATATTCCCGCTGATTACGAAAGAACAAAAACAACAATGTTTACAATTTCTCCACACCCAGGACAACGTCCTCGCCGTTTAAGTTCCAGTCTTTTTCAAAGCCCAGGGTCTTGCCAAAGAGCAGTTCTTCTGCCAGCACCTCAGATTTAATCACTTCTGCGTTGCGCTCCATGACCGCTTTTATTTTATCATTCCCGCTCTGTGATACCCGGATATGATCCATTACTTCAAAACCGGCATCCTTACGCATGGTTTGAATCTTACTGATGATTTCTCTTACAAAGCCTTCCTCGATCAGCTCTTTTGTAAGGTTCGTATCCAGCACTACGGTAATTCCATGATCGGAATCGGATACAAAACCTTCCGTCTGTGCAGCTTCAATTAGCAGGTCTTCCTTATCCAGAACGTTCTCCGCTCCATCGATGGTAATTTTCAGCCGGCCGGTCGCATTGATCTCATCCATCGCTTCATTTCCATTGATTTCAGAAAGAATACTGCGGACCGCTCCGATCTGCTTACCAAATTTCGGCCCGAGGGTCTTTAGCTGCGGCTTGAAGGTATAGGAGGTAAAGGCTCTTACATCGTCGGTAAATACAACTTCCTTTACATTCAGCTCGTCTGCAATAATATCCTTGAAGAAGTCCGACAGCTTCGCATCCGCTTTCACGTACATCCTGCCGATCGGCTGACGATTCTTAATGTTTGCTGTATTTCTGCAGGCACGGCCAAGAACAACCACCTCGAGTACTTCCTCCATGTTATTCTCTAATTCCGTATTCCTATAGGCTTCATTATAAGAAGGATACATGCACAAGTGTACACTCTTTGGCGCCGTTTTATCCAGATTAACCACTAGGTTTTGATAAATCTGCTCTGTCATAAAAGGAATAAACGGTGCTGCCACCTTCGCTACATTGACCAGTGCTGTGTATAGTGTCATATATGCATTGATCTTATCTTGTGGCATATCCTTTTGCCAAAATCTTTCTCTGCTCCCGAAGGTCACAATAAATCAACTCCTCAAGCATCGCACTTGTGCAGTCCAAGTCTTTGGCGAGTTTTGAAATGATTTTTTCCCTCCAATCGGGCAAACAAAGCTCATCCTCTCTAAGCGCTGCCCTCATCCGAAATAATTTCTCCCTCAAGTCTTCAGGTGAAATTTCGCCCGGAATTTCATAAAAACTCAAGCGCCCCTCAAGGATGTGGCAGAGCCCCTTGAGGAATCGATGTCGCTGGCTAGTCGAGGTGAGGTCCGAGATGTCTTCGAGAAGACTCGCGTAGGTGAGATCGGCCGAATTTCTAAAAATATCGAGGACGTTGTTGATCTCCTCCAAAATCCGAGGCGTATCCTTGATGTAAAGAGGATATATATTTTTTCCATCCTCCGAGCTTCGAAGCAAGTTTTTGGGAAGCATAAGCACAAACCAAAATAATATATTGAAATTAGAGGGGGGAAGTCTCCCCCTCGCCGCAACCCCTTATTACACGCGGGTTTGCGGCTGCCCCCTCAAAGCGGGCTTCAATCGCCAGCCCGCAGCACATG
>ENA-UOOK01004255-UOOK01004255.1-fermentation-metagenome-genome-assembly--contig:-NODE-4255-length-15536-cov-5.164718_pt1 | contig 15536 bp, 11 predicted proteins | sample MGYA00245777_ERZ724023 | MGnify/ENA primary metagenome ERZ724023 (study PRJEB28704, sample SAMN03018312) | fermentation metagenome | biome: anthropogenic terrestrial biome; feature: soil; material...
CCCCGGGATAATTGAAACCCTGGGGGTGATGATCATCCATGGTCCAGCCACCGTAGGCTACCAAATCATCAAAGCGCCCCTCTGCCCGCACATCATTTTGTGTGAGGATATAATCCCCCACATAGCGCCTGCTCTCCCGTTTCCCTGGCAAAAAGCCCACCCAGTCCAAAATCCAATTCTCTGCCCCATGATCGCCATGAGATGAATTAATCTTCGACAGAAATGTCTAGAAAGCTTTTAAATAGAATACTTTTGCTAGTTCAGCAAAGGGAATGGCTTTAAAGTTATGGCATTAGAATAGATACTCTAAAATATTGATATATAATGCTTTAGACAACAAGTGTTCAGAATTTCTACTACTGAATACCGATCTGTGAAATCATCACCCAACCCATGGAAACAGAGTAAGCCGGGCTAACAATTAAAAAGAATCGAACCGCCCTTAACTAGGTCTTTTCGAAGAGAATTAATTGATATGTCCCTAACAGAGTTTTTTGAGTCCAAAGCAAGATATGCTGCAACACCCGCGGCTTCACCCAATTGATTTAAGTTTACCATAACTCTTGCGGCCCCAAATGCACCAGGATCCGCATCTATCATCCGACCACACATTAACACGTTTTTAAATCCCCCAGTAGGTATAATTGCTCGATAAGGGATTTGATAAAAAGTTGGATTCTCTTTAGTCTTTGGCCGCCACCAGCCCACCTTTCGTTCACTATTCCCAGTGGCTACTATTTCTTCTTTGCCATCTAAATATCTAAAAGTAATTCCTGAGCAATCACTATGATGAATATCAACTCGGTAACTACCATTCGCGATCGTATCGTCAAATTCTTTACCTGTTAATATCTCATTTTCTGTAATTATATATTGAGATTTGATATGCCGGGTTTCTCGTATTCCAATTGAAGCAGGCAGCGCAGCAAGACCAATGGTACCTTCTGCCGGTCCATATTTCCTTGCAATATCCATCAAGGCCCTAATTTGCCTACGTCCCTCTATTTCACTAGCGGTGAGCTGATTCGCATCGGCGCAATTCACATTAAAAACATGCGTTTCCGCATTAAAAGTTATATCCGGCAATCCAGGTATAAACGTACCCCAACCCCAATCTTCTTTAAGGTTAAATTCAGGTCCATGTTTGGCAATCGCTTTTTGGAAACTAAAGCCTTTCATCTTTTTATCCTGATACATTTTTGCACATGCTGTAGGCGGTTGTAAACTGTCAAGTTGGTAGTGATCAAGACCAAGCTGAAAACATAAATCACCATCACCGGTGGCATCAATAAAAACTTTTGCTTGTATTGCTTGACGGCCCGACTTATTCTCAATAATAATCGCCTTGAGTATCCCCTCTTCAATATGAGGAGCCACATAATATGAATGTAAATATGGTGTCACTTTGCTTTCTAAAATCAAATTATCTAATTCGATCTTTAATTCCTCTGTATTCAATGTATAAGCATTGCCATAACCCACTTTTTGTACTGCGCCCCTTGTTTCTAGGCGTTCAATTACTTCTTCGGTCAATCCGGCAATGATCTGCTTCTCGTCTTCAGTGTCGTATAAACTATGCCAGATATTTACCAAACCTAAAGCGGCAACCCCTCCGAAGCAATTTTGTTTTTCAACGATCGCAACTTTTGCACCAAGCCTAGCTGCCCTGACTGCAGCAAAAACACCTGTACAGCTTCCACCTAATACACAAATATCAACTTCGTTAATTACAGGGGTGTCCTTTGCGGGTTCATTTATTAACCGCAAATTAGATGTGTACAAATTCAATACCTCCTAAAAGTTTAATAGGCTCTCGAATTCTCCAAGCTATCTTAGACCTGGGAGCACAGACTAAGCAGTTTTTCATAAAAAATAATATGCTATTTAATGTTTTCCGAAAGGGGTACATCGCAAAAGGCTCACGACACTAATAGATTGACAAACAGAGAAAATACGTGTATATTGGAATCGGATTCCTAAATAGTCTAAAGGGAGGCCTGAGCATGTATTATCACAGGCATATTGAACCGGTGGTGGAACGGATTGCCAAACGTAAGCCAGTGCTTGTTCTGACAGGAGCACGTCAAGTAGGAAAATCCACCATGCTCAAAGAAGTATACCGTAACATCAGCTATGTGACCCTTAATCATCCACTGGTGCGGGAAAGTGCTACGGAGAATCCATCGTTGTTTTTTGAGATGAATAAACCGCCGGTGATCGTGGATGAAATCCAAAAAGCAGCCGAGCTTTTTGATTATATCAAGGACATCGTGGATGAAGACAAGACAAAGGGGCAGTTTTATCTCACAGGTTCTCAAAGCATGAAGCTGATGAAAAACGTCAGCGATAGCCTTGCAGGACGTGCGGGAATCATTAGGCTGCTGGGTCTTTCCATGCGCGAGCTTGTACAGATCTCGTACCGGAAACCATTCCTGCCTACACTCAACCACATGGATGAAATGGCAGCCGCGGGTTCCGAATTTAATTACGCAAAGATAATTGCTTCCATCCATAAAGGCTTTTTCCCAGAACTGCACGAAACTAAGAGCGACCTATACGACTGGGCGGACTATTACAGCTCGTATTTCCAAACCTACATCGAAAAGGATATCAAAGACGTGCTGAATATCCAAGATGAGTCGGCATTCATCAAGTTTGTGAGAGCTACCGCCTCGCTAACAGGTGAGATGCTGAATCTAAGTATGATCGCTGAAACTTGCGGTAAAGATGTGAAGACAGTGCGGGCATGGCTATCCGTGCTTGAATCCAGCGGACTAGTTTATTTGCTAGAGCCGTATCACAATAACTTCAAAAAGCGATTAATTAAAACGCCGAAGCTATATTTTCTCGACACTGGTCTGGCATGCTGGCTGCTGGGTTGGAACACCCCAGAACAGCTAACAAACGGTGCCATGTGGGGTCATATCTTTGAGAGTTTTGTTTTTGCCGAGATTCTAAAAAGCTACTATAACGACGGGATTGTAAAACCACCGCTGTATTACTACCGCGATAAAGACAAAAATGAGATTGACCTGCTGATTGAGAATGGAGGCACATTGCATCCTGTAGAAATTAAAACCACCAGTGATCCGACTAAATCCATGGTAAAAGCTTTTCGTTGTCTGGATGGTATTCCAGATAAAGAAATAGGTTCTGGTGCAGTAATCTGCATGGCAAAAGAGCGCCTACCACTGACTGATAACGTATGGATTGTTCCTGCTAGTATGATTTAGCGAGATGCACAATGAATTTTATCTTCGACATTCTATGAACTCCAATTAAAGACACCCCAAAAGGAAGATGTTCCACAGCGTAAGACAAATAAACCCACCCCTTCAAAGGTGTTACCCAACAAAGCAGGCATGGAACTTATGTTCCGTGCCTGCTTTTACTTTTTAGGAGCAGATCCATCGCTACAGATAAAGGCTCAAGATCAAGCCAGATCCCAAGCAAAGACCCGTACCTTTTCAGAGCCCCAAGTAGACACGGGTACAAACCGCACAGCACTGGCTTCCAAATCCAAACTCAGCCTTGCCAGGCGCTGGTAATTATCCTCTATTTTGAGAACCTGCTCCCACTCCCCATCCTGTTCTACCTCAATTCGAAAAGCGCGCACTAAAGTTTTAGGCACCCGATGAGGCTCAAACTCTAAGGGGAAACTTGCAGGCATATTCTTTTCCTTACGATTAAAATCACTATCAAACACAAAACGCAGCTCCCGGATTTTTTCAGGCTTGGCAAATCTGTATTCCACCCAAGAGCCAAACTCCCCTACCCAGCTCTGATCCTCATCCCCTACCGGCCGATCAACACCACTGCGCAAAGGCTCAGGGTCACCTTCACTTGCAGTCAGGTTTGCCTCAAGACTTAACTTCGGAACTTGGCGCTTGTTCCAGGGAAGATAGCAATCATCATCTTGTAGTTGCTGCTTTAACTCCCCAAGCTTCTCCTCATAAACGCCCCGGGGAGATAAGTCGTGGGCAATGGCAATTGCAGCAGCCGTCCCTACAGCTTGCCCGATGGTAGCACAAGTAGCCATCACCCGGGTAGCACTGAGGGCTGCATGGGTAACACTGATATTTCTTCCAGCAAAAAAAAGATTGCCAATATTTTTAGAATAAAGGCAGCGGTAAGGAATGCCAAAGGGAGAGGGAGCAGGATGAAAGATGGTGGGTTCCCCGGGATAATTGAAACCCTGGGGGTGATGATCATCCATGGTCCAGCCACCGTAAGCTACCAAATCCTCAAAGCGCCCCTCTGCCCGCACATCACTTTGCGTCAGGATATAATCCCCCACATAGCGCCTACTCTCCCGTTTCCCCGGCAAAAAGCCCACCCAGTCCAAAACCCAATTCTCTGCCCCATGATCCCCATGGTTCTTTATATGATCCCAAACTCCATAGGCGATCTTTAGAAGCTCGTCTCGTACTTCTTCTGTATCATGGATGGAATCCTGATCGCCACCAAGCTCGATCCACCAAAAATTAGTGCTCCATAGTTTGAGACCGTGGCCGCGATGGGGGAGGTCATCATCACTTAGGTATTTGTAAGCCCAAGAGGGAGGAATAAAAGGCTGGGGGCTAGTGGTCTCCCGGGCCTGAATCAAACAACTCATCCCCATAGTATGCTGATCTGCTTTTTCCGGCTGGATATCCTCATCAAATTTAGCCCGTGCCTCCCGTCCCACGCGATAGAGAGCACCGGAAAGGGGAGCGAGGACACTATCCCCGGAGCAATCTGCAAACAATTTCGCTTTTACCCGGTGCCAAGTTTGGGTGGTCTGTTGCCAGCCCCGGACAGACTCAATTTCCTCCCCCTTCATCTCTAAATCACAACAGCTGCAATTGAGAAGTAAACTGAGATTTTCCTGAAAGCGCACCTTTTCATAAAGCACGCTATCCCAGATCCCATAGGTTTTCTCAGAATTGCGATAAAGGTTTTCCAGCTCAATCTCTTCAATAATCCCTGTCTCCCGATTGTTTTCCCCATGGGCACCACAGATCCACATCCTCACTTCCGAGGAAGCGTTGCCACCTAGCACCGGGCGCTCATGCATCAGTACCACCTTAGCCCCACCTCTTGCTGCAGCGATGGCTGCGCTCATGCCAGCGAGGCCGCCCCCCACAACGCATAGATCCACCTGATGAACCACCTGTTTCATCACAAGTCCCCTCCCAGTAAAAATAATGTTTGTTAACACCATTTTACCCTGAACAAACTCAAGATTCCTTAAATTTATTGTCCATCAGGTGGATTATTTTGTCTAGATAGACTCTTTAGCTCAAATCCCCTATACGTTCAGTTTCACTTCCCCTGACGAAATTCTGTAGGACTTTTCCCTACAAAAAGGCGAAACTGACGAGAAAAATAGTTGGGATCAGTGAAGCCTGTTTCAATTGCCACTGTAGAGACCGGGAGCTCTGTTTGTTGTAATAATGCTTTGGCAGCAACAATCCGGGTCTGATTTATAAAATTATTAAGGGAGATCCCTGTGCGTTTTTTAAATAGACGACTTAAATATGAAGGGCTACAACTCACATGATTTGCTAATTCAAGAAGACTAAGATCCTGAGAATAATGTTCCTTTACATATTCAATTGTTTTAGATACCAGAAATTCTTCCTGGTGGTCTTTAATAAAACCAGTGTAGTCATCAGGATTGTAGTTTAGCCATTTCCCCATGGTCTCTGTTTGATAATATAATGAAAGCGCATTTGCCACAAGCATAGTGGGCGTGGCTAGCTCTTCCAAGTTTTCTGGCAAAGGTTGTACTTGCTCAAAAAAAAGCTGCCGGAGTTCATCTACATCAAGATCGAATTGAAGCGCTCTTTTGGCAAGCAAGCTATTAATTTGAGTCCTATTTGTATAAAATTGTCCTACATAGATACTGCCCAAAGCCTGCTCTCCAATTAGGATGGGCACAACGAGTTCTGTGAACCCAAAAAGGCAACGGCCCCAGTGGTAATCTTTCTGACATGCATGCCGATGAGCCCTATATTTATTAGTCAGACAGGCTATTCGTGTTTCCGTTTTCCTTTTCAAAAGATAGCAAAGTGGATTATGATGCTCTGAAAAAGGCGATAGCCCTTCAGCTCCTGGTAGTTTTGCAAAGCCAGCGGTATCATGAATATTGATCCGTACCCGAAAACGTTTCTCCAACCAACGAAACTGCTCGGCTACAGATAAACAAAATTCCTTCATTATTATCTCCCTGTTCTTGCATTTTAGCTTAAATTACCAAAATCCTCCAAATTGGATTGGCAAATTCCGAGTCCCCTTTTTTCATTAATAAATTCCTCTTGCCAGGGCCAGAGCAAAAGATGCTAGGTTGCATAAATCAGCGAACGCTATGGATTCAGTTGTAGAATGAGAACCCTTGCAGCCTAACCCAATATTGATGGCTGGAATACCACATTGAGTATATTTGCATCGCCACCGCCACCTGTTGATGCAAGCTCACCATCAATCCCTATGCTCCTGAGGGCATCAAGCCCTTTTTTACAACCTCGCTGTCAGGCGAGAGGAAAAAACCTGAGAAAACGTGGGTACGCTGGCACTCCACTTTGCCTCCAAATTCAGTTGCAGCTCGCTGGAACATTCATCAACCAGAGCATTCTGAGCTGCGAGAGCATCTTTATTCATGCTCCGCACCTCGCCCCACACCTCTACCTTGTCAGGCATAATATTTGTAGCAACTCCCCCTTCTATTGTTATAAACTGCTTTGTTGCTGGTCGTCCATCTATTAGTACTCATACCTATATTATTACCTGACAGACGTATATTGTCAACCAAATATAGGCAATTCATCCCATGGCTAAAGCACATGGGCTTTCTTGCCAAATCAGATCGTAAACTGGCTGGAGGGCATTAGTTCTTCTACAGGAAGCTGCCTGGCAACCATAGTCTCACCGTCCTTTTATTAAATAATTTGCAGGGCGTCAATCTCTAATATAATTATAGCATATTTTCTGGTTTCTAACACAACTCCGCGGATTTCTTAAGCCAAGCTGCTTGAAAAAGCAAATACACCCAAGTGTTTAGGCAATATCTATCCACATTGGCTATTTGGGGAAAGCATAACGAAGACCTTTATAAAGTAAGAGAGTAGGCTACGCGCCTACTCTCTTACTGTTCCATCTGTTTTGCTAGAAATCCGGCTGCTGTTTCAGCAAGTTTCAGTTCCAAGTCTCCCATCTTCGTACCAGGCTCTTTAGAGTAGAAGATCACAGCCCCGATTGGGTCACCTTCGGCGATGATGGGCGCGATCACCTGGGCGGAGAATTTGGCATCATCATCGTCATCCTTCCCAGGCTCATGGCTCAAAATCGTCTGTCTCTCTTCCATAGCCCGCTCCATAGCCTGAGAGATGGGCTTGTCTAGAAACTCCTTTTTAGGAGCCCCAGCAACTGCGATGATGGTATCACGATCCGAGATGCAAGCGATGTGGTCTGTTGCTTCATAGAGGGAATCTGCATACTCCTTGGCAAAATCCCCTAGCTCGCCTATGGGAGAATATTTCTTGAGGATAACCTCCCCATCTCGATCCACAAAAATCTCCAGTGGATCGCCCTCGCGGATCCGCAGTGTACGCCGAATCTCTTTAGGAATTACTACCCTACCTAGATCATCAATCCTGCGAACAATTCCAGTGGCCTTCAAAAATTGCCCTCCTTTCGGCACCCGTTATACGGCTATTGATAGTATTAATTTTCCGGCCCCAGATTATTCATCTTTTACCTTTTCTCCCGCAATCTCACCTAAAATATTCTCCAGCTGCCCTAGAAGGGCTGTGAGAGGGGTTCTGCCTTTGCGCACTTTCAGCTGGGGGGTTGAACCTGCCACAAGACTCACAGGATAGCGACGTTTCTGCACTAGTTCCACAAGCTTTCCAGGATCAATCTTGGCCTCTTGGTGAAAACGTACCACAAGGTGATATTGATCAGAGGTGATGCCCTCAATCCCGATCTTCTTAGCCAAAGCCTTGATCCGTGCTACTTTCAGGAGATTAACCACACTTTCCGGCCACTCGCCATAGCGGTCTAAGAGCTCATCTGCCAGCTCATCAACCTCAGAGGCCTCTCGCATAGCTGCAAGCCGTTTGTAGATAGAGAGCTTCTGCTTAGAATCTGGCACATAATCATCAGCGATATATGCTTCCAGATCTAGCTCGATCACAGGCTCGGGCTCCAGCTCCACCTTCTGGCCGCGAAGTTGGGCGACGGCCTCCTCTAGCATCTTGCAATAAAGCTCAAAACCGATGGTGCTGATAAAGCCATGCTGCTCGGGACCTAGGATATTGCCTGCACCCCTAATCTCAAGATCCCGCATAGCAATTTTGAAGCCAGAGCCCAGTTCTGTAAATTCTCTGATGGCAACCAGCCTTTTTTCTGCCTCCTCACTTAAGGCCTTATCCTTCTGATACGTGAAATAGGCATAGGCGATGCGGCTGGATCTGCCTACCCTGCCCCGGAGCTGATAGAGCTGGGCCAAACCAAAGCGATCTGCATCGTGGACAATCAGGGTATTGACATTGGGGATATCCAGGCCTGTTTCGATGATGGTGGTGCAAAGGAGAATATCTGCCTCCCCTTCTAAAAACCCCATCATTACCTCTTCCAGTTCTCCTTCTGGCATCTGGCCGTGGGCGATGGAGATCCTCGCCTCAGGCACAAGTCCCTGAAGATAGGCAGCCATGGAGGAGATGGCATGGACTTTGTTGTAGACAAAAAACACCTGTCCACCTCGGCCCAGTTCCCGCCCAATTGCCTCTCGGATCACCTGAGGGTGGAATTCCATCACGTAGGTACGCACAGGATATCGATCTTCGGGCGGAGTTTCGATGACACTCATGTCTCGCACGCCGACCATGGCCATATGGAGGGTTCTAGGAATGGGGGTGGCTGTCATGGTGAGGACATCCACAGTGCTGCGCATTTCCTTGAGGGCCTCTTTTTGACCTACACCAAACCTCTGTTCCTCATCGATGACCATCAAACCTAAATCGCGAAATTCAACATCTTTCCCCAATAGCCTGTGGGTACCAATTACAATATCAACCTGTCCACCGCGGAGCTCCCGAAGTACCTTTTTCTGCTCTCGGGCAGTTTGGAAACGGCTCAAAGCTGCTACCTTCACAGGATAGCCGGCAAAACGCTCCCGAAAGGTGTTGTAGTGTTGTTGGGCCAAGATCGTGGTTGGCACTAACACTGCAACCTGTTTCCCCTCCATCACGGACTTGAATGCACCCCTGAGGGCGACTTCAGTTTTGCCATAGCCCACATCGCCACAGAGGAGCCGATCCATGGGTCTAGTTTTTTCCATATCTTTTTTAATATCTTCAATGGCCCGTAGCTGATCTGGTGTCTCCTCATAGGGGAATGCTTCCTCAAAGTCCTTTTGCCAAACAGTATCTGGGCTGAAAGCGTGACCGCGGATGGACTCTCGCTGGGCATAAAGCTCCAAAAGGTCGATGGCCATTTTTTGCACGCTATCGCGCACCTTGCTTTTGGCGCGGTTCCAGTCTGTGCCGTTGAGTTTATTTAACTTTGGGGCCGCCTCCTCTACCCCAACGTATTTTTGCAAAAGGCCGATCTGATCCACCGGCACATAAAGCCGATCTTCGCCTAGGTATTTGATCAAAAGATAGTCCTTGTGCTTGCCATCGATCTTGAGGGTTTCCACTCCCCGATACTGACCTATGCCATGGTTCACATGGACAACATAGTCCCCAATTTGTAGATCCTGAAAGCTGGCGATCTCGATCCCTTTTTCTCGGATTCGCACTCGCCTTTTTTTCCGTTCCCTACCAAAAAGCTCATTTTCCGTAAGCACAACCAGTTTTGCTGTGGGAAGTTCCCAACCTGCCTCCAGGCTCCCTACCGTTGCTACAGGCACCGATGCAGGCGGTGGGTCCAAAAGCTCTGGCTCTACAACTAGGGGCAGCTCGAATTCAGCTAGTCCCTCAGCGAGCCTTCTGGCACGCTCTATGTCACCTACCACAAACAGAATCCGATATTTATCCTGCTGCCACTCCCCAATTGAGCGTGCTAGCTCCTCGAGCTTGCCATGATATTGTTCTTGGGACCTACTTCCCAAAACCGAGGTCTTTCCCAGCCGCATACCGCTCATCCGTTTCCCCAGAAGGGAAAAATAAAGAAGCTGGAATTCTTTGAGGCTTTTGAAAAGCTCTTCCCAGCTGAGGAAAAACTCCCGCTCCAAGGGCAGGGTGAGACCTTTGGCTAATTTGCTGGTATATTGTTCAGAAAACTCGTATTCAAAAGCAAGAAGCCCCTCGCGGATCCGATTGGGCTCATCTAAGACCACGAGCCTGCCCTGAAAATAGGACAAAAAGTCGGTCAAAGGCACAATGGCAGGAGCATAGAGAGCGATCCCTGGAAAATAGCTACCGCCCCTGAGTTTTTCCAGATGCTCCTCTGTGCGCTCGCGGAGGAGCTCTTTGGCATCCCGATCTAGCCCCCGCACCTTCTTTGCTGACTCCTCAATCGCCTGGAGCTTCTCGGAAGATAGCTCTCTGGGATAGGGCAGTTCCCAGGCAGGGCAGATCTCTACCTCCCTGAGGTTCTGCCGCGAGCGCTGAGAGTTGGGATCGAACTCACGCAGAGAATCCAGTTCCGTGTCGAAGAGCTCCAGACGCAAGGGGTATTCTTTGTCTGGGGGGAAGATATCCATAATGCCCCCTCTGACGCTGAACTGGCCCCTGCCCTCAACTAGATCTACTCGCAGGTAACCTGATGAAATTAGGTGACCTGCAAGGTCATCTAGATCCAGCTCTTGACCAATCTTAAAAGTTAGATAATATTGCTTCAGTTCCTGGGGAGACAGCACCCTCTCCACTATCGCCCTGCCAGGGGCAACGATGATTGCTGGCTCACTCGCCATCATCGCCCTGAGGGCAGAGAGCCTTTTGCCCACAAGATCCCAGTTAGGTCGCACCTGCTCGTGGGGCAAAAGTTCCTCTGTAGGGTAGAGGAAGATTCTCCCCTCTCCCAAAATGCTTTCTAGATCCTCAACTAGCCGCACAGCCTGCAGAGGGCTATGGGTGATCAGGAGGGTGTGCTCAGGCTTCTCCTGAAACATAGCCGCTAGGAAAGCGGTTTTCATAGAAGCACCGATCCCACTTACAAGCTGCTCTCGCACCCCTTCTCTGTGGGAAGCAAACACCTCCTGAAAATCTGTAAGTTGTCTGATAATTGGCAATAAGCCTGTGAGTCCCATCCACTAGCTTCCTCTCTGCAATTGCAATCGATAGATAAAAAAGTTCCACAACCAGTGTAAAATCAAGGCAGCCCCTAAGGCAGCAATTCTCCCCCGGGCCGAGGCCCAAAGGGCAGCGAGGCCAAAGCAGGTGTGGGTTAGAAGAGCGGCCATGGCAGCTGGGGCCTTTTTGCGCGAAAGCTCCCAGAGGGCTTCAGCTAGACCAAAGCCCAAGTGAAGCGAAAAGATTGGCACAGCAAAAGACCAGGCAGCCAAAGCCTTGGCCCCCTCCTCAATAGGTGGGATGGCCAACAGTACGCTGCCTGGGGAAAGCTTCTCTAGGGGTGCCCAGAGGAGATACGTGATAAAAATAGCAAACAGTATCGCTAGAATTTGCACTTAGTCCTCTTTATCCCAGCGGTTGAATTGGGTCATGGCCTGCTCCATTCCCTGATCCAGCCACGCCTGTGCAGCCTCGGCTGCCCGACTGATCCCGTCTCGCAAAGCCGGAACATCATCCCGCTGGATTGGTGCTAAGACCCAATCCCGGGGTAGCATCACTCCTGGAGCTGGTCTGCCGATGCCGATCCGCAGGCGAGGAAATTCCTCTGTGCCAAGGCAGGAGATGATGGATGCCAGGCCCCTGTGGCCGCCAGAACTTCCCCGGGGCCGCAGCCGGATCCGGCCTGGAGGAAGATCCAAGTCGTCGTAGATCACAAGCAGCTTGCCAGGGGAAATTCCCTCCCGCCTGATTAGGGATGCCACGGCAAAGCCACTGTTATTCATAAAGGTGAGGGGTTTGAGCAAAAAGATCCTGTTTTGTTGAGCAATTTGGGCCTGTTCCTTGGTTCTCCAGCTAAGAGACCAGCTTTTGGCTAGCTCATCTACTGCCCAAAAGCCCATGTTATGCCTGGTGAGCTCATACCCGCTGCCAGGATTTCCCAAGCCCACAATTAAGTGTTTGTCCATATGTGCAAATAGAAAGAAAATGCGTAGCCAAGCTACGCATCTCCTTATGCTTCTTCCTCCTCGCTTGCTTCCTCGCCGGTTTCCTCAGTTTCGTCAACGTCCTCTTCCTCAGGCTCCTCTTCCTTAGATGGGAGCACGATTGTAACCACAGTCTCCTCAGCAGGAGTGATGATCTCGATCCCCTCGTCTGCAACTAGCTCCCCAACTGAGAGGCTCTGACCAATTGTCAGGCTTGAGATCTCAGCTACGATCTGATCAGGAATCAGGGTAGGCAGACACTCCACATCAACCTCTCGGAGTAGCTGCTGAACGATGCCTTCATCTTTGACTCTGTTCTCTTCACCTGTGAGGATCAGGGGAACTGTTACTGTGAGCTTCTCTGTGAGGCTAACCTCATGTAGGTCCACATGCTGCACATCTTTGTAAAGGTGATCATACTGAACATCCTTTAGCAGCACTGCTCGCTCTCCATTACCTTGGATCTTAAGCTTCATTAACTTTGTGCTCTCTGCATCTGCTAACCTTTGCAGCTCACGGGCAGAGAGAGTAAGCTTCATGCTTTCGGTGTCCTTTCCATAAAGAACAGCCGGGATCTTGCCTTCCTTCCGTAATCTTCTATTTTCACCTTTGCCAGCCTTCTGCCTGATTTCGGCAGTGATGACCTGTTCCAATTATTACACCTCCAAAAATCTTGGGCTCTCACATTTCGTCACGATAACGAAGAATCAATCTTTCAGATAAAGAGCTCACTGATGGAACGCTCTTCAACTACGCGGCTGATGGCCTCTGCCATCAGAGACGCTATGGAGAGAACCTTTATCTTATCTAATTTTTTGTCCCCCAGCGGAATGCTGTCGGTGACGATGATCTCGCTAAGATCGGAGTTTGCAAGCCGCTCCATAGCAGGCCCGCTCAATACCGGGTGACTGCAACAAGCGATAACATCTTTCGCTCCCTCTGCCACCAAGGCCGCAGCAGCCTGTACAATTGTCCCTGCTGTGTCGATGATATCATCCACCAAGATTGCTGTTTTGCCCTCTACTTCGCCGATGATATGCATTACTTCCGAAACGTTGGCATCGGGTCTGCGCTTGTCGATAATGGCAAGCTTAGCCCCTAGACGCTCTGCCAAATCTCTTGCTCTGGTTACTCCCCCCACATCAGGGGAGACCACAATGACGTCGCCTAGGTTTTTGTTTTTGATGTAGCGTGCCAAAATAGGTAATGCTTTTAGGTTGTCCACGGGGATGTCAAAAAATCCCTGAATTTGGCCTGCATGCAGATCCATGGTGAGAACTCTGTCTGCACCTGCAGCTGTGATCAGATTGGCCAATAACTTGGCTGTGATCGGATCGCGTGGTTGGGTCTTTCTGTCCTGACGAGCATAGCCATAATAGGGAACTACAGCTGTGATATGTTTGGCTGAAGCTCTTCTCAGTGCATCGATAACGATCAAAAGCTCCATCAGGTTGGTGTTGGCGGGTGCACAGATGGGTTGGATGATAAAGGTCTCTGCGCCCCTTACGGTTTCAAAGATACGAACACGAATTTCCCCATCACTAAAATGGGTGATCTGTGATTCGCCGAGGGGTAGCCCTAGTTCTGCGGCAATATCCTCAGCAAGCTTTGGGTTTGCATTCCCGCAAAAGATCATTTTTTTACGCCGTTCCTGGCAAGACATGTAAAATAGCTCCTCCCTTTGGGATCTCCCTATCTCTTATTCGCCCTGGTTAATAATTTTCCTGCCTAATGATCTTTTTTTTGCAGGTTAACCTGTCTGGCCCTGCCTAGAGCCAGGTTTTCAGCTGGTACATCATCAGTTAAAGTGGAGCCTGCACCGACCAATGCCCCCTTGCCAATCTTGATGGGTGCCACAAGATTGGAATTGCTGCCGATGAACGCTCCATCCCCAATCACTGTCTGATGCTTGTTTTGGCCATCGTAGTTACAGGTAATGGTGCCGGCACCGATATTTACTCCAGCGCCAATCTGAGCATCGCCTATGTAGCTGAGGTGCGGCACTTTGCTTCCTTCCCCAACACGTGACTTTTTAATTTCTACAAAATCTCCTACCTTGGCACCACGCCCAACCTCAGTGCCAGGCCTCAGGTAGGCAAAGGGCCCGATCTGCACCTCTTCTGCCAAGACGCTCTCTAGCACCACGCTGTATTGGCAGTGGCTACCATCGCCTAGGGTGCTATCGACGATTCGGGTATTGGGTCCTATTGAGCAGTCCTCGCCGATCACTGTCTCCCCTTCTAAGAAGGTGAAGGGCAAAAGCACAGTGTCTCGCCCCACCCGGACAGTTGGAGCCACAAAGGTGCTACCCGGATCCACCACAGTAACGCCACTGTCCATTAGCTCAAGGAGCGTACGCTCCCGCGAGATAGCCTCAAGTTCTGCCAGTTGTCTGCGGCTGTTAACCCCCAGGATCTGGGTTGGGTCATCTGTAGTGTAAATGGCAAGATGCTGCCCCTCTTGGGCTAAGATATCCACAATGTCGGTGAGATAATACTCCCCCTGGCTGTTATCATTCCCTACTTTAGAGAGAGCCCTCAAAAGTAGCTCCGGTGGGAGGCAATAGACACCAGCGTTGATCTCCCGTACCTTTCGCTCCTGGGTATCTGCGTCCCGCTCCTCCACGATTTTGGCCAAAAGTCCGTCCTGGTTGCGAATCATGCGACCGTAGCCTGTGGGGTTCTCTACCTCTGCGGATAAGACTACGCCTCTGCCCTCTTTCCGCGCCAGCTGAAGCATCGCTGTGAGGGTCTGGGCTCTAATGAGGGGTGCGTCGCCACAGAGGATGAATACGTAGCCTTGGGCTGAGCTTAAAAAGTCTTTGGCCATCATCACAGCATGGGCTGTGCCCAACTGCTCTGATTGAGTAAACCAATTTGTTTCCTTTGGAAACTGGGCCTCTACCTGTTCTTTGCCATGGCCTACAATCACGGCCCGTTGCCTAATTCCTGCTTCGTCTAAAGTATGTAATACGTGCCCGAGGAGTGGTTTGCCGCCTAGGTGATGGAGAACCTTCGGTAGTTTAGATCTCATTCGCGTGCCCATGCCAGCTGCGAGAATTACTGCTCGAACCTCTGCTTTGTCCATCGGCTGATCTCCCCTTACTGATTAATCACCAAAAGCCGCCCCAAAGGCGGCTTGTATTTACTTTTTTGGTGGAGGCGGCGGGGAACTGCCCCCCGCGTCCGAAAAGGTGACAATAAAAGGCCCTACGAGCGTAGCCTCTGCTTTAATTTTCGCCTGTGTCCCTCCCAGAGGCGGGATGGCCCCAGGCTAGTTACCTTTAAATTTTCCCGCTTCTCCTGGCAACTAGGAAATTTAAAGGTAACTAGCC
>ENA-UOOK01004257-UOOK01004257.1-fermentation-metagenome-genome-assembly--contig:-NODE-4257-length-15535-cov-7.738953_pt1 | contig 15535 bp, 11 predicted proteins | sample MGYA00245777_ERZ724023 | MGnify/ENA primary metagenome ERZ724023 (study PRJEB28704, sample SAMN03018312) | fermentation metagenome | biome: anthropogenic terrestrial biome; feature: soil; material...
TGATTACAGACAGCAATACTTTTATAAATCTTTATGATACTGATGAACTTGATGTAACGGGAGTTCCTTCAGATTTCCTTGAAAAATACAAAGGCAGTTCGGAATATGGATCTGTTGCTGAAGCTACTACTTGGTATATCCAATATAACTGTGAAGACAAATATATAAAGAATTTAAATATCAGAAAAGCTCTTAGTATGGCAATAGATGCAAAATCCTTTGTTGACAATGTATTAGCTAACGGTTCCATACTTGCTGACGGACTTACCCCAACACTTCTTCCAGGTAAAGGGGGAAAGGAATTTGCTGAAAACAGAAAAGAACTGTTGGATAACAAAGAATATACTTTCCCAACATTTGATGCGGCAAAGGCAAAGGAATATTTTGAAACAGGTCTTAAGGAATTGGGAATCACTGCTCAGCAGTTCCAAGAACATACGACATTCCTTACGGGAGAGTCCGATACTGCTAAGAAACAAGCGGCAGCAATTCAGAGCATGTGGAAACAGAATTTAGGAATTGATGTTAAAATAGAAACAGTGTCATTTAAACTGAGAATTGACAGGTATGACAGAAAAGATTATACAACGACATTTGCAGGCTGGGGCGCAGACTACAACGATCCGTTGACCTTTATGGATCTTTGGGTAACCGGTTCAGGAAACAATACGGCTTTCTGGTCGAATGCAGCATATGATGAGGATATTAAGAAGGCAGTAAACGGTGAAGGCGACGAAAGAATAGATGCAATGCTTGATGGTGAAAAGATATTGGCCGAAGAACTTCCGATATTCCCAATATGGTATAATGCAAGAAACTTCTTAACAAAACCGTATGTTAAAGATGTTATAAGATTCCCTGTTGGTGCTGACCTTGAATTTAAGTGGACATATTTAATAGAACATTAAAAAAGAAGAAAAAATAAAGATGGGATTTAAATCCCGTCTTTATTTTTTTCTTCTTTTTTCTTTTCCTTAAAATATGGGCAGGTTCCGAGAGGGGTTCCGGAGGAAAAAGTAGCATAATTTAGTTTACATACTCCTTCTTCTTGATATATGCAATTTTCATTACATGCAATGATCAAAAATACTACCTCCCTTATTTAATGCTAAATATTATCTTATCCAATATTTGTATTAATTATAATAGAATCTTTATTTATTAGGCAGATTATAGGTTTTAATGGTTTTTAAATAAATTTAATGATATGATAAAAATAAAGATTAAAATTAATAAATACACGAACGAGGAGGATTTATAATAAATGGAAATAGGGAAATTGCCGAATGACGTACTTGAAAAGATAGTATTTTCAAATATAAAGAAAAAAAGGGATGAAGTTATTGTGAGAGCCGGAGTAGGAAAAGACAATGCAATAATTGACTTTAATAGAGATTTATGTATAATTTCAACAGATCCTATTACAGGAACTGAGAAGGATATAGGTAAGTTGGCTATAAATATATCATGTAATGATATAGCAGTAAGCGGAGGTGAACCGTTGGGAGTACTTTTAACTATTATGGCTCCTCCGAACACTACTGTGAAAGATATTGAAAATATAATGATAGAAGCAGGCAGAGCCGCTTGTGAATTGAATGTGGAAATAATAGGAGGCCATACGGAAATAACCGCAGCAGTAAACAGAATGGTATTGTCTGCTACTGTTATCGGAAAGCAGAACAGAAATGAAATGATTGATCCTTCTAAAGTTAAAGTAGGAGATAAAATAATAATGACTAAATGGGCAGGAATAGAAGGGACTTCTATTATAGTAAAGGAAATGGGAGAAAAATGGAAAGAGAAACTTTCCATAGATGAATATGAAGATGCTTTGAATATGGACAATTTACTAAGTGTTCTTAAAGAAGGATTGATATTGGGAAAATTGGGAGCAAATTACATGCATGATATAACTGAAGGAGGGGTATACGGAGCAGTGTGGGAAGCCTCCAAGGTTATAGAAAAAGGAGTAAAGATATGGAAGGAAAATATTCCTATTAAAGAAGTTACTAAAAGAATTTGCGAGTCTTTCGATATAAATCCTTACAGACTTATTTCCAGTGGGAGTATGCTTGCAGTAGTACCGTCGGGCAATATTGAAGAGATAAAAGAGAATTTTATAAAAGAAGGAATTAAATTGTCTGTTATTGGAGAGATAATAGAGGAAGGAATATTTGTCGAGGAAATGGGGAAAAAGGAAAATATTTCAGAACCAGGAAGTGATGAGCTTTATAAAGCCCTATCTAAATTAAGTTAATGTTACATTATGATTACAAAACTTACATTTCGTTGACATACAAAGTTGATAAATGATATAAATAAATTATGAAACTATTATAGACTGATTTAGAAAGGGGAAATTAGTAATGAAGAAATTAAAAGTTGTCCTGTTTGTTCTTATAATGTTTTTTGCGTTATCTTCTGTAAGCTATGGAGAAAATAAAATTAATATGGTTACATTAAATATCGGCGGTAAAAACCAGAAGGTAAGGGAAGTATCGGTTCTTATGGATGGACAACCTATAGTTTCGGATATTCCATCTTTTATCTATAATGACAGAACTTTAGTTCCTATAAGATTTGTAGCTGACGGACTTGGGGCGAAAACAGAATGGAATCAGGAAAACAAAACGGTTACAATTACCTTAAATGGAAAGAAAATAGTGCTGAAAATTAACAGCCGAGATATATACATAGATGAGAAGAAAGGAACTCTCTCCGGTGATAATCCGCCTCCTATGTTGGTAAATGATTCAAGAACTATGGTGCCTTTGAGATTTGTATCGGAAAATTTGGGATATAAGGTAGGCTGGGATGACCAAAAAAGTACCGTAATAATTGATAGCCAAAGCGTAAAACCTCAGGGGTCTTCAATTACGGATATATCAGTCAACACAGAAAACATTTCTTCACCTGTGATAACGATTAAAGGTACGTCTTCGATGAGTTATGAAACCACTATATTACAAAATCCCTATAGAATAGTGATAGATATCCCAAATTCCAAATTGGAATTGAAAGATAAAAAGGATTATACATGGGAAAACGGAGTACTTAATAAGATCAGTTTTTCTCAATTTTCCACTAATCCGGATGTGACAAGAATTGTTCTTCAGCTGTCCCAGGAATCAGGGTTTAATGTTATAAAGTCCGGTGACGGAAAATCTTTAGAAGTATCCTTGCTTAACAACGTAACTAAGGTATCTATGGAGAAGGTCAATGGAAAAGACGGAATAGTTATTTATAATACCGGAACTCCAAAAACAAATATAATAAAGCTTACGAATCCGACGAGAATAGTGGTCGACTTGCTCAATTCACATTTAGCTGATAATAAATACAGCTACGATTATCAGTTAGGGTTCATAAAGGGTGTGAGAGTATCTCAGTTTGAACCGGACAGCCTTTATGATAAAAATAGTAAAATTGTAAGAGTTGTTTTAGATGTAAAAGAAGGAATTAGTGATCCTAACGTAAAAATAGAAAATGACGGTAATAAAATGATAATCTATCCGGAAAAGCAGGCATTGGATGAGATTAGTTATACGGGAACAGGCAATGAACGTTCCTTTAGTGTAGAAGCGCTAAAGAGTACAAAATATGATGTGAAATACGAAGAAAACAGTAAAGAGATAACTATTTCCATACCAAAGGATGACATTCAATTAGAGAATGGTTCCATTTCACCAAAGGATGGAATAGTAGACAGCATACAGGTAACAGAAGATAAGGAATATAAAAATATAAAAATCAGCTTCCAGAGAGATATTTCTTATGAAGTATTATCTGCTGCAACATCTAAGGTAATAAGTTTAAAGTTTAAAAAGAATGTTTCAACCAATCCTAACAGTAAACTTATAGTTATAGACCCGGGACACGGAGGAAAGGATCCGGGAACTGTTCCAAAGGATGTAAAAGAAAAAGATGTGGCTTTAGCGATATCGTCAAAGTTAGACGAAAAGTTAACGGAAAAAGGCTATAATACCATTATGACAAGGGATACGGATGTTTTTGTTGATTTATATGAAAGAGCGGATATTGCCAATAGAAACAATGCCGATTTGTTTATAAGTATCCATTGTAATTATAATGATAATAAAGATATTTCAGGGATTCAGGTGCTGTATTGCCCTGCAAGTGCTCCCAAAGGGGCGGGAAGAAACAGCTATGAATTTGCAAAGGCAATGAAGGAAGAGTTAATTAAAGACCTTGGAGCAGTAGATAAGGGAGTAATTGAAAGACCTAATCTTGTAGTCACAAGAGAGACCAAGATGGACGCCATACTTATAGAAACAGGATTTTTGTCGAATGCGGAAGATGAAAAATTGTTGACTGATGAAGAATATCAGTATAAGATGGTAGATGCGATAATTAAGGGCATAGAAAATTTTTTGAGTGAATAATTAACTAAAAGCGAAGGTAAATCCTTCGCTTTTGAAAGGATTGGGGAAATTATATGTCTGTATTTATAGGATATCTTTTGATATTTTTGGCGAGAGTAACAGACGTTTCTATGGCTACAGTCAGAACACTGATGGTAGTTCAAGGAAGAAAAATTCAAGCAGCTTTCATAGGTTTTTTTGAAGTAATGGTATATGTGGCAGCTCTAAGCAAGGTGGTAAACGGACTTAATGACCCGAGAAATCTTATTGCTTATGCTTTAGGATTTGCTACGGGAAATTATATGGGAATATTAATTGAAAGTAAGATTGCACTGGGAAATTTAACTGCTCAGATAATACTTAAAAGAGAAGATAATGCGGATTTAATTCAATCATTGAGGGAAAATGGGTTTGGAGTAACCGTATTAGAGGGATACGGTAAAGAAGGAATGAGAGAAGTATTACATATTGTTTTAAAGAGAAAAGATTTAAAGGTGCTTGAAAATATATTACATGAGCATGATGAAGAAGCATTTATCACCGTGAATCCAATAACTCCCATAATGGGAGGATATTTTGCAGGAAGTAAAAAGAAATAATCATAGTATTCTCTGCCAGCTAATATAATGTATTAGAAATGGCAAGGGGGGCAGAGAATGAAGATTAAAAAAACCTTATTAATAACAATTATATTTGTATTATGCATTAATTTAGCAGGTTGCAGTCTTAAAGATGGATTTTTAAAGCTTTTTTCTAAGGAAGAAGAAGAAATAATAAGAAGCGATGAAGAAAATTTATTGACAGAAGAAGATGAAGGGTTAAGAAAAACAGTCTTGTATTTTCAAAATAGTGAAGGACTTCTCGTGCCCTTAATGAGAAAGATCCCTTGGGAAGAGGGCATAGCAAAATTAGCACTGAGAAATATGATTGATAGTCCTTCATTGAGAGAAACATTAAGCCCTATAGGATTAACGCCTATTATTCCTGTAGGGACAGAGATAACGGGAATGTCTATTGATGAAGAAACGGGAATATGTAAGGTGGATTTTACGGAGAACTTATTAAATTGCGAAACTGAAAAAAGTGAAGAAAATTTAGTCAAAGGAATAGTATACACTTTGACAGAATTTCCTGCAATTAAAAAAGTACAAATAGTAGTTGGAGGGAAGATACTGCCTTCTCTTAAACATGGGATCGGAATAGGAGAACCTTTGGAAAGAGAGGATATTAACCTTGTAGAAGGTGAGGAAAATGCCAGGTCCAAAGTTGTAGTATATTATAAGGAAAACTACAATCAAGAATATGAATACTACATACCTGTTACTGTACCTACTTTAGCACCTACACCTAATATTTATACCGCCATTGAGCAATTATTTGAGGGCTCTCCTTCCGAAACATTAGGGTTGTATACAGATATTCCGGATGGATTAACGCTTCAAGGTGTGGAGGTAAGAGATGGAACAGCTTATGTAGATGTTTTTGCAGATAAATTAGATGCATTGAAAGAACAATTTGTAATCGATGGTATTACAAAGAATATTGGACTTACCTTAAAGCAATTTGATGACATTGAAAAAGTGGAGTTGTTAATAGACGGTAAAACCTTGGAGGAAGCGGGCATAGATATTGAGCATTATGAAAGTATTCCTGCTTTTGCCAATGAATATTAATAATGTTTGAGTTTATATAAGCTGTTCTTGTAGCAGCTTATATTTTTTTTTAATAGATACTTATACCATTACAATTGTTATGGAAAAATAGTATTAATTCTGTTATTATTAGAATGTAATAATATAGTTGGGAGATGTTTTTATGCAAAGGATAGATAGAAGAAAATATGATGAATTAAGAGAAGTTAATATTACAAGAAATTATTTGAAACATCCCCAAGGCTCAGCACTCATAGAGATCGGGGAAACAAAGGTAATTTGTACAGCTATGATAGATGACAAGGTACCAACTTTTTTAAAAGGGACAAATACAGGATGGATTACAGCAGAATATTCTATGTTGCCCGGTTCAACTATGAATAGGAAAGTCAGAGATTCTTCTCGGGGGAAAATCGAAGGCAGATCTCAAGAAATTCAAAGGTTTATCGGAAGAGCTTTGAGGAATTCGGTTAAGTTAGATAAGATTGGAGAAAGAACTATTTGGATAGATTGTGATGTAATACAGGCTGATGGGGGTACAAGAACTGCATCAATTACGGGAGCATATGTAGCCTTAGTAGAGGCTATGAATAAACTTTATGTTCAGGGGGAATTGCCTTATATCCCTATAACTCATTATGTATCAGCAATAAGTGTAGGAATTTTTGGTGGAGTACCAATATTGGATTTGTGCTATATAGAAGATTATAAAGCAAGAGTTGATATGAATATTGCTATGAATGATAGGGGAGAGTTTATAGAAATACAAGGAACAGGAGAAAAGGGAACATTTACTTATGGAGAATTAAATGAAATGTTGAATTTAGCCAAAAAAGGGAACGAAGAACTCATAAGAATTCAAAAAAGATCTTTAGGAGATATAGGCAAATTAATAGGACAAATTCCGCAATCAGAAGGTGAATAAAATGGAGAGAAGAAAGTTGATCCTTTCTACAGGAAATATTCATAAGGTAGAAGAAATAAAGGATATTCTTGATGGATTCAACATTGAAATTTTATCTAAAGATGAAATAGGATTAAAAGAATTTAGTATAGAGGAAAATGGTACTACTTTGGAAGAAAATGCCATCAAAAAGGCAACAGAAATTCAACAAATAGCCGGAGGAATAGTTATTGCTGACGATACGGGACTTTTTGTAGATAAATTAAATGGAGAACCGGGCTTATATTCTGCAAGATATTCGGGAGAAGGCTCTACATACAGAAAAAATAATAAAAAACTTCTTAACAATCTTAAGGGGGTACCACTAAAAGAAAGAAATGCAGTATTTAAGACAGTTATAGCAATAACAGACGGAAAAAGAACGAAAACTGTAACAGGAGAATGCAGGGGGAAAATAGGATTTGAAGAAAGAGGTACAGAAGGATTTGGATATGATCCTCTGTTTATAGTAGACGGATATGATAGGACTTTCGCAGAATTAGGAGAAGAAATTAAAAATAAAATAAGCCACAGGAGTAGAGCTTTGAAAAAATTAAAAGAAGAGCTAAAAATTTTTTTGAATGAAATATAAACGAAAATTAGGAAACATATGTGAAGGTGATAAGCAGTGAGAATATTTGTAGTGAGTGATACCCATGGAAGAATAAATGAATTTATTAAAAAGGTCGAATACTTAGAAAAACCTGATATGATTATTCATTTAGGAGATTATATCGAAGATGGAATTGAAATTGAAAAGAGATTAAATATTAATACTATAAAAATAAGAGGGAATTGTGATTTTTATACGGAGAAGAAAAATGAGGAGACTATATTGAATATTGGAGATAAGAGAATATTTCTAACCCATGGGCATAAATATAATGTAAAAATGGGTATTCTAAATTTATATTATGCAGGAAAAGAAGAAAATGCAGATTTGATACTATATGGTCATACTCATATACCATCTATTGAAAAGAAGGATGGCATGATTTTTCTAAATCCCGGAAGTCCCTCAATGCCGAGAGGAAGGCATAAGAGGACCTTTGCAATTGTAGAAATCGGAGATAAAATAAAGGCAGATATTATAGAAATTTGATTTTGACGTATTGACAAGGATATTTTTATCTGTTATAATCATATAATGTTAGCAGAAAGGGTCACAGTGTGACAGTGAATTGTGTCAGCGAGAAAGGATTTATGAGTCCTTGCGGGTGTAGCTCAATGGTAGAGTACTGGCTTCCCAAGCCAGTTACGAGGGTTCGATTCCCTTCACCCGCTCCAAATGTTAATTTTGCACCTATAGCTCAGGTGGATAGAGCAACGGACTTCTAATCCGTGTGCCGGGGGTTCGAATCCTCCTAGGTGCACCATTAATTTTGGGGTGTAGCCAAGGCGGTAAGGCACTAGACTTTGACTCTAGCATTTCCGCAGGTTCGAGTCCTGCCACCCCAGCCAAAATTATAAAATTATTATGACTCATTAGCTCAGGTGGTAGAGCACCTGACTTTTAATCAGGGTGTCCGGAGTTCGAGTCTCCGATGGGTCACCATATGTTGGAGAGGTACCGAAGCGGTCATAACGGGGCGGTCTTGAAAACCGTTTGGGTCTTTGGCCCGCGTGGGTTCGAATCCCACCCTCTCCGCCATTTAGCTTGTAAGGAGAAGTACTCAAGTGGCTGAAGAGGCTCCCCTGCTAAGGGAGTAGGCCTTTTACGGGGTGCGAGGGTTCAAATCCCTCCTTCTCCGCCAAAGAAAAAAGAAATTAAGACCCGTATGGATGCCGAAAGTTCGGTGTTCATGCGGGTTTCTTCACGTTTGAAAATTTTAGTGCCTAATTTGCTAAAAACGTTTGATGGCATCATCTATTATTAGATGACACCATTTTAAAAAGTCAGCTTTACACTCTTAAAGATATAAATTTGGGATAAATTCTCAATGTTTCAACAAGTGAACAGAATTTATCAGAAAAGCTTACTATAAATGATTCTTTATATTTTGGCATTGCCAAAGTCAAAGGCCACATATGTTTTACAATAATATCTTTTTCAATTTCATTGAGTTCAAAACATTTTTCGGCATTTTCAAGTGCTGTTATAGGATGCTTAAAACCATGAAGTCCTTTTGGATTTTTTGTTATATGCCAATCGTAGAGGAAAAAATCATGCAGTAAAGCTCCGCGGATAATGCTTTTACAATCTACATTAAGATTAAACTTTCTACATATACAATAGCTGTAATACGCAACTGAAATACTGTGTTCTAAGCACGAAACATTTGCATGCTGAATAAATTTTTTCATTGGTTTTACATCATCTAATTTTAAAAGTTCGGTAGAGCAGGATTTAAAATAGTTTTTTTCGGATTCACTCAGTACCATTAGATTCATCTCCATAAGGTTAAATCTTAATAATGATAATTCATTATTACATGGAAATCAAGCGCAATTTGGTATTTATTTAAATTTTAATACTTAAACACACCTACATAAAACAAAACAGGTTTGCTATAATAGCAAACCTGTTTTTTATAAAAATTATCCTATGAACTGCTGTGTCCAAATTAATTGTCCTTGAGAGTTTTTAGCTATACCAACGCCGATTTGTGTAAATGATGAATTTAGAATGTTAGCTCTATGTCCGGGTGAGTTCATCCAACCCTGCATAACCTGCTGAGGTGTTGTCTGTCCCTTAGCGATGTTTTCTCCCGCTGACCTGTAGCTTATTCCAAACTGTTTCATCATGTCAAACGGTGAGCCGTAAGTTGGAGAAGTATGGGAAAAATAATTTAATTTAGCCATATCTTCGGATTTTAAAACAGCTGATTTTGTAACTTGGGCATTAACTGTTAACGGTGCTAATCCATTAGCCGCTCTTTCCTTATTAACAATCTGGACTACTTCATTTTGAAATGCCGAAAAATTTGTTCCTGTGCTTTGTGTCCCAGTAGGGGCATTCTTCTTAGGAACGGAAGGTGTGCTTGCTTTATGATTAGTATTTACTTTGTTTTGTGTAGTTGTTGGTGCTGATTTATTTGTCGCTTTAGCGTTAGCACATCCGGCACCAGATTTGTTTGTACAGCCATTACTATTCACAAAACAGTCGACTTTTGTTTTACAATCGGCACTATTGATACAATTATCGAGAATTTTGCAAATGTAACTGTTATTACAGCCAGACACACAATTAAGAAAATTTTGATTTTGCTGAGCTGCCTTTTGTAGAGATACTTCCATAGCTGAATTTTGCGGACAATCCGATGATGTACTCGTTTTATCTGTTATTGGATTTGTTTTGCATTTTGTTTCGTTTGTTTGTGCAGTTGGTTTAGAACAAATTGTTGCTTCTTCAAACTTTTCTGCTTTCTTTGCATCAGAAGAATTTGAAGAAGCCGGATTTTCTTTGGTAAGCTGAGCTGCTGCTGTGCTTACGGTACAATTATCGCTTGCCTCAGCTTTAATATCACTACTATTCATAATTGCGCCTACCGTACCCGACATAATTATACAACCAATTAAGGCCAGTATTTTTGTTTTCATGTTTTTTCTCCTTTTCAGTTTATTCTTTCAAGTAGAAAGGTTACAGGTTTGTAACTTTTCTGTAATTTATGTTAACATGAACTGAAAAGGATGACAATATTGTAAATTATGTAAACCATTGGAAAATATGGTAAATATGGGAATTACTCTCTTAACTGTTAAGTTTTCTTATAATATCATATGAATTGTCATTATTCTTCACAAAGCCTTCAACCGTTGTATCAATGCCGCTGTAATCGTTAAACTCTACAAATGCGTCGCTAAGTTTTTCGGCAAGCTCTTGCGGTAAATCTTTCCTTGCCGCAAGCGCATCCTTTGGTATATCATCTGTACGAGAAACAATCTCAAGTTCGTTGTTAAAAAGTCCGTCGGCACGTGCTTTGTTAAACACTTCATCATAAGTTGCACCTGCGTCTACTTCGCCGGAAAGAACAGCTTTTACAACGTTAGTATGGTTGCCCAAAAATACACTTTTTTGGAATATGGAATCCGGGTTCATTCCGTTTCTTTTAATAAGGTCACGCGCATACAAATAACCGGATGCGCTCTTTTCGTCAACATATGCAAAAGTCTTACCTTTTAAATCATTGATAGAATGAACACGTCCGCCTTTTCGTGCAATTATATATCCATTATAAGAATAGCGGCCCGAAACCTTTGGCGTTACTAATACATTAGCACCGAATTTTTCATGCGCATTGACATATGCAAACGGAGAAAACCAGCCTATATCTATAGTACCATTTCCAACACCTTCACTTAAAGCATCATAACTTCTTACAATGACAGTTCTTGCTTTAAGTCCTATACTTTTACATACTCTCTCAAGTATAGGAAGATATGTTTGCTTGATTCTGGCAGGTTCAATAAACGGGTTAACCCCAAATATGATTTCATTATCTTTTTTGAAATATGTAGCGTGTTTTTGCAGAGCTTCAGAGGTTTCTCCAATTTTATTGCAATAATCAAGGATTGCATTATTTTTACCTTTTTGTATGTCAACAAGCTGAATTGCATTACACGATACATCATGAGTTTCCTGAACTGCACTTGCAATATGCTCAACCGCTTTTTCAATTTCCGCAGCTGTATCTTTCTGCATAAGTGATTCCTTCGTAAGACCTGTAATTGCTTCTCGTATATTTTTTAGTGTTGAATTAATTTGATGAATTATCTCTGAAGCCTCATTTACAATAATATCAACATTTTTCATTTTGTCGGAAATTTCACTCATAGCCGTATTTGATGCTTCAATTTTATCGACTATATTATTTACTCCGCACTCAATTACTGAAATTGCCTTGTCAGTCTGTACCGCAAGTCTTCTTATTTCATCGGCTACAACGGAAAATCCTTTGCCGGCTTCCCCCGCTCTCGCCGCTTCAATTGCCGCATTCAGTGCAAGCAAATTTGTTTGACTTGATATGTTTCTTATGTAATCAACAATTTCATTTATTTCCTTTGATGAACTTTGGAGTTCCAAATTATTGTCTGATGCGACTTTAATCATCTTAGTTAAATCAAGAATAAAGTCACCAATACTGCCTATGGTTTTTTCATTTTTATTCAGCATTTCAATAGAAGTTTTTGAATGATTCTCTATTTTTACTATACCTTCGTTTAAGTTAGCACATACATTTACAAGTTCGTTGATACTTGCATTAATCTGCTCCGAACCTGCGGCGTTTTCCTCATTATACTTTTCTATATCATAAGAAATTTTTACAAGCTTTTCAAACGTTTTTATATTGTCCTTTGAAAGCCAAATCAGCTGTTGAGAATCAAACCCCATAGTTTCAGCCACCATAAAAAGTTCTTCAGAAAGCTTATCTTTTGTTGTAGTGGATTTCAATACATTGTTATTATTTCTCGAATAATCGCTTTGTGGAGAAAATAAAGTATTTGAGAAAAATATTATTAAAACACTAAATATACTGGAAATAATAAACCACATAAGCCCACCAAAATTAAATAGCAAAGAAATTAATTGTATTATTATAATTCCAATTGCCGAAACAATAGCAGACCGCTTGTTTTCGAGTTTCATTTACACCGCCCCATTCCCCTATAATTTTCTAAGTTGACTGGTAATAGTATCCATATTTAAATTATACATTTTATTATAATTCTTGTACTACATTTTGTCAATAATAGATAGTGTCTTCATTAAAATAATGATGTATTTACAATAAAAAGTGACTGTTTTACACCGAATTTCTTAATTCGCTGTAAAACAGTCACTGTAATTTTAGAAAATCTTGTTAATTTTATTTTGATATTTTATCAATAACAGTCATAATTTCGTTTATTTTCTCGTCAGCATCCCCATCTAAAAATGCTTCTTTGACACAAGAATGAAGGTGGGCGTCTATTATATCTCTGTTTGCTTTTCGTAAGATTGCTTCCGCCGCCAATATTTGATTAGATATGTCAATACAATAACGGTCCTCTTCAACCATTTTCAAAAGGCCGTCAAGCTGTCCACGTGCGGTTTTTAAAAGACGGATAATTTTTTCCTTATCTGCTTTCATAAATATCACCCTATTTAATCATTTTCACTTACGGAAACAGCTTCATATCCTGCATCATTAACAGTATTTATCAAAATGTCATCCGCTACATCTTTATTTAAGGTTACAACAGCGATTTTTTTATCAAGATTTACTTCTGCAGCTGCAACGCCGTCTAATTCACCCAAAACTTTTTCTACCCTTGCCTTGCAGTGTCCGCAGCTCATGCCATTAACGTTTATTACTTTTTTCATAATCATATTATCTCCTTTTTCTTTTGTATTTTCTTCGTTTACTTTAGTATATTTAGGTTTAAAAAACTTTAATCTTAAAGCGTTTGAAACAACACAAACGGAACTTAGGCTCATTGCCGCTGCTGCGAACATAGGATTGAGTTTCCACCCGAAAGCAAAATAAAATAATCCTGCAGCAATCGGAATTCCGATACTGTTGTAAAAGAAAGCCCAAAATAAATTTTCTTTAATATTTTTAATTACCTGTTTACTTAATTTTACAGCTGTAACAGCATCAAGTAAATCATTTTTCATCAATACTATATCTGCGGATTCGATAGCTATATCCGTTCCTGCTCCAATAGCTATACCCACATCCGCCCTTGCGAGCGCAGGGGCATCGTTGATTCCGTCGCCAATCATTGCCACCTTTTTTCCACTCTCTTGTATTCTTCGTATTTCGCTTTCTTTATCATCCGGAAGTACTTCGGCAATGACTTTGTCAATACTAAGCTGTTTCTTTATTGCTTCAGCCGTTCTCTTATTATCCCCCGTAAGCATAACTACGTCAATTCCCATTTGTTTAAACTGTTCTATTGCTTCAGAGCTTGTTGGTTTAACGATATCTGCCGCAGCTATAACACCCAATAATTTGTTTCCCTGTGCAAAATACAACGGAGTTTTTCCGTCCTCGGCAAGCTTATCGCTTATTCTTTCAAAATCACCGATATCTATATTTAAATGCTTCATCATTTTAATATTTCCTGCGGAATACTTTTTCCCATCGATATAAGCTGAAATTCCATAACCCGCCAAAGGCTCAAATTTTTCAGTCTGTTTAAGCTTTAGTTTTCTCTCGTCTGACTTTTCTGTAATTGCTTCCGCTAAAGGATGTTCAGACGGCTTTTCTATTGATGCGGCTAATGTGAGAAGATTGTCTTCGGTTATGTTTTCCGCTGTAATTATATCTGTAACCACAGGTTTGCCCTGTGTAATAGTCCCCGTTTTATCGAGAACAACAGTGTTTACTGTGTGTGCAGTCTCAAGCGCTTCGGCAGACTTTATTAAAATTCCGTGTAAAGCTCCCTGTCCTGTACCCACCATTATGGCAACCGGTGTTGCAAGCCCCAAAGCACATGGACATGATATTACTAAAACTGAAATACCGATAGACAGTGCAAATTCAAAAGACTGACCCAGTGCAAGCCAAACTATTGAGGAAACAACAGCTATTAAAATTACCGCCGGAACAAATACACCGCTTATTTTATCGGCAAGCTTAGCTATCGGAGCTTTAGATGAACTTGCTTCGTCAACCAATTCTATTATTTTGGCAAGTGTTGTATCGTTTCCGACTTTTTGAGCCTCAAACTTAAAATATCCTGATTTATTTATACTTGCGGCTATTACTTTATCCCCAGCTTGTTTTTCAATTGGGATACTTTCACCCGTTAAAATCGACTGGTCTACCGAAGAATTTCCTTCTGTTATTACACCGTCAACAGGAATACTCTGCCCCGGTCTTACGACTACTGTATCTCCGATTTCTACATCCTCAACAGGGACTTCCGTTTCAATACCGTCACGGATTACAGATGCCGTTTTCGGAGCTAAATTTATTAATTTTGAAATTGCCTGCGATGTTTTTCCTTTTGACCTTGCTTCAAGGTATTTTCCGAGTGTAATCAAAGTAAGAATTGTACCGGCAGATTCAAAATAAAGGTCCATGCTGTATTTTTGCACAGTCTGGATATCATTATATCCAAGTCCGTATCCGATTTTAAAAATTGCAAAAATGCCATATAACAAAGCGGCAGACGAACCTATTGCAATTAATGAATCCATATTCGGAGTGCCATGAAACAGCGCTTTAAAACCTACTCTGTAATATTTTTGATTTATATAAACTATAGGCAGAGTAAGCAAAAACTGCGCAAATGAAAAAATTAAAGCGTTTTTTGTTCCGTGTGCCCAATCGGGTAAATACCAATTTAACATATGCCCCATTGACAAATACATAAGCGGAATTAAAAACAAAAACGAAACTATAATTCTTGTTTTCATTTCTTTTAATTCTAAGTCTGCCGAATTTACAGGAGACTGTTTTGTAATATCTTTATTGCTGCTTTTTAACTGCGCGCCATATCCGGCATCTTCAACAGCCTTAATAATTTTTTCATTTGATATTTTAGTGTTGTCAAAATCCACAGACATACTATTTGAAAGCAGATTAACGTTTACTGCTTTGACACCTTGTAATTTTTTAACACTT
>ENA-UOOK01004260-UOOK01004260.1-fermentation-metagenome-genome-assembly--contig:-NODE-4260-length-15530-cov-7.549273_pt1 | contig 15530 bp, 11 predicted proteins | sample MGYA00245777_ERZ724023 | MGnify/ENA primary metagenome ERZ724023 (study PRJEB28704, sample SAMN03018312) | fermentation metagenome | biome: anthropogenic terrestrial biome; feature: soil; material...
TGCGTACCTAAGGAGCGTACCAACCGGAACGCTCCCCCAAGAAGGATAACCCTAAAATACTGTGGGAAAGTTGAGTTAAAAAGCATAATTAAAAATATATGCATATATGAGGATAAATATTTATGAGACTAAAAAATCCATTCGTTCCGGTAAAGAATTACATAATGAGGCTTGAGGGGAATGCACGGGTTTGTATAGCATTTCATCCGTTATGGGGAATACCCTATACAATATACTTTTTTTACCTGAGTCTGTATATGAAAGCCCATGGTGTGACAGATTCGCAATTGGGCTTTTTGATGGTAGTTGGAGCTGCCGCATCAATTGTTTTTTCCATTGCGGCAGCACCTTTGGTAGACAATTTAGGAAGAAAGAAATCCACATTTATTTTTGATCTGTTAAGTTCCGCACTGCCACCATTTATATATGCTATAAGCGGCAGCTTCTGGGTTTCCCTTATTGCAATAATTTTAACAAACGCAAATAAAGTAATGAGTGTAGCCTATTATTTAGTCATGATTGAGGATGCAGATGATAAACAGAGGTTGGTTACATTCAATCTTTTTAATATAATAACTATAGCCGCTGGAATTTTTATACCTGTAGCCGGTATTTTTGTCGAACGCTTTGGCTTGGTTAAGACAGAGAGATTCTTTTTGATATTCTCCGGGATCAGCATGACATTACTCATAATCGTAAGAAATTATTTTTTAAAGGAGACTACCGCGGGTACGGAGATTCTTAAAAACAAAAAGAGCGCGCGTTTTTCAGTTAAGGATGCCGTGAAACCTTATGCCAATTCATATAAATACCTTACTACGCACCCGGTTGCCCTTGTAACCGTTATTGCAAATGTTATTTTCTATGTTTATTATATAGTTGGTACAAACAACAGCCTTTATTTTGCTCCGTATTTCATTGATGGTCTTAAACTGGAACCGGCGGTTATATCCGTGCTTGGCGCTTTTTATTCTGCCGGAATGTTGTTTGCGATGATTGTGATAAACCCATTAATGCAAAAGGTCAATATTTTTATAAGTTTGATTGTGGGAGCAATTGTAAACATCGCTGGGCTCGTTTTGCTTGTTGTAATACCTGGAAAAAGCTTAGTGGCAGCTATTGCTTCAGTTGTTTTAACCTCAGTCGGGTTTGGGATATTAAAATCAGTCATAGATGCTGCTCTTGCCATAACTACCGAAGGAAAAGCAAGGGCGGGAATTTATTCAATATCAAATCTGCTGTCATCTGTCCTCGGCATGATTGCAGCAGGGATAATAGGAATTTTGTATCCCGGCAATCCGGCATCAGTCTACATAATGTCTGCAATAATGCTTTTTGTTGTTATTGTGTGTTTTGTGGTAGTAATACTGTGGGAAAAGAAAAATAATAATACTCACCGCCTGTTGTGATAAACAGGTACCCGCCATCAAACGTTTTTCAACCAGAATGGTTGAAAATACGCAAGGAGATGAACTATGATGTATATTAATCAAAAAAGGCTTGTGGAAGACTTTATAATGCTTGCTAAAATTAAAAGTTATTCGGGACAGGAAAAAGAAGTTGCATCAACTTTATTTACAATATTGGAACAGATAGGTTCATCTGTGAAAAGCAAGAGTACTGAGGAATCAAGCTTTTCTTTAAGCATTGATAACACAGGAAACATTTATGCGTTACTGCCCGGAAATACGGATGGCCTTGAGCCTGTTATGCTATGCTGCCATATGGATACAGTACAACCGGGAGAAGAAATAAAGCCAATAATAGAAGATGGTATAATTACAAATGAATGCGCCGGTATACTCGGAGCCGATGACAAGGCAGGTATAGCAGCTATTATAGAGCTTTTGCATGTTATAATTGAAAACGATCTTCCGCACGGCGACCTTGAAATTGTTTTCACGGTTATGGAGGAAGCCGGAATGGCAGGCTCCAAAAGCTTTAGCTATAATAAGCTTAAATCAAAAATTGCTTATGTTTTGGATGGAAGCATGAGACCAGGGCTTGTTACAACAGCAGCGCCATATAAAAACAGAATAAATATTAAAATAACAGGAAAAGCTGCTCATGCAGGCGTAACCCCAGAGAAAGGAATATCATCAATACAGGTGGCAGCTAAAGCGATTGACAACATGAAGTTGTTACGTATTGATGATATTACAACAGCTAATATTGGAATCATTTCCGGTGGAACAGGTGAAAATGTGGTTTGCTCAGAGGTTGTCATGAGAGCCGAAGTAAGAAGCCATGATTGTAAAAGGCTTGAGGAACAAACTAGCCATATGCACAAGAGTGTTGACGACGCAGCACTATATTACGGTGCTAATGCAGAGTTTGACACAATCTTACTTTACCCCGGATATAGCATTTCAGAGAATGATTATTTAGTGCGTTGCTTTGAGGACGCATGTGATAAAACCGGGTTGGAATTTGGCACCTGTATATCCGGCGGTGGAAGCGATGCCAATATTTTTAACAGATCAGGCATAAAAGCTGTGGTTGCAGGTATTGGCGTTAAAGATCCCCATACGGAAAGGGAAAGCATATCTGTTAAGGATCTTACCGATACCGCAGCTTTGCTGGTCAACCTTATTGGATCATTACCGCGGGTGGAGTGAAAACTATGAAAAAGCGGTAAATAAAGAAAATAAGAGTTTATTAAGGGAGGTATAAAAATGTCATACAATAATTTTTCCTATGAGCAATCTACAAGAATTGTATTCGGAAGAAACAGTATAGAAAAGCTTGGTGAACTTTTACAAGAATTTGGAACTAAAAAGGTGCTTATCAACATTGGAGGAAGATCGGTAAGGGAAAGCGGTTTGCTTGATATTGTTATCACACGACTTAAAAATGTCGGTATAGGGCATGTCTTACATTCGGGCTGCAAGCCAAATCCACGCAGCACTTGGATTGATGAGGGAGCCGCACTGTACTTGTCGGAGAACTGCAACTTTATTTTAGCCATAGGCGGTGGCAGTGTAATTGATGCATCAAAGGCCATAGCACTTTCGGTGTCAAACCCTCACAAGGATGGTATATGGCATTACATGAGTGGTAAAGGAGAATTTGTGAATGATGCGGTGAATCTTGCAGCAGTATTAACCATTTCTGCAACAGGTTCAGAATGCAACAGCACCTTTGTAATATCAAACTATGAAACAAAAGAAAAGCTGGCTAATTCCCACAAGTCAGCAAGCCCGATTTTCTCAATATGCGATCCTGTATACACCTATACAGTGAACCAATGGCAGACTGCGTGCGGGATTTCGGATATTATAAGCCATGTACTGGAGCAATATTTATATAATGATAATACATCCGATGTTAGTGACGGAATGTCAATTGGAGTACTTAAAGCTGTTGTGAAATGGGGACCTATTGCACTAAAGGAGCCGGATAACTATGATGCAAGAGCAAATCTTATGTGGGGTAGCACAATAGGGCTAAATGGTATCCTTGGCGCCGGGCATAAAAATAACTGGGTTGCCCATATGCTTGAGCATGCGCTGTCAGCCGTGTTTGATGTATCTCATGGTGCAGGGCTCGCATGTCTTACACCGTACTATTTGTCTTTTATCAGTAAAGAGGATACGGCGGGAAAGATTGATCGTTTAGGAGCCGAGTTATTTGGTATCGATAGCTCAGATAAAAATATAAAAAGCGAAACAATAAAAAAGTTTATTGAGTTTTTTAAATCCATTGGAATGCCTGTAACACTTCAGGAACTAATAAAAGCACCCGTAAATGGTGATTTAATAAAAGAACTGGCTGAAAAAGCATTACCATGGAAGCAAATGGATGTCGGTGGCTACGCACCATTTACAGTGCAGGATGCTGTTGAAGTTTTTACAAGCAGTGCAGAGTAGTTGAATTACTTACTAATCATTACACTGATCATCGATAATAGACTGTATTATTTGTCCGATATTGCTGGTAACAGTACCCTTGCACAATGTAATGTCATTATTAAGTTTCTTTTCTTGTTCAATCGCTATGAGGACATTGTGTGCTAATTCACCAACAGCACTGTTGGTTTTAGGGCGCATATGGGACTTTTTTCGGAAAATATCTTCTATGTACCTTCTTCGATTTTGCCCGTTACCAACCCATTGGTTTTGAATAATGTTCTTTGCATCGGGCAGTATAATTTCATCAACAGAATTTGCATAATGCAATAGCAAAAACAATTCAAAACTAGGGTTGGTAACACCCAGTATGTTCTTTTTCAAGCCGTTTTCTATAACCTGTTCGTAGTTATGAAGTGTATTTTCATAGACATCTGCATCAAAAACAACAATCATCTTATCGAATTTTATATCAAAATCAAATGCCCCTTTTGCTTTTTGTCTATCAGCAAATTCGATTAATTGCTGAGGGTTAGAAAGATTCTCATGTTCTTCTGTCTTCTCCAAATACGCGATATCTATTTCTGAATGAATAGACAATTCTTGTCTAAGATCAATCAATTTTTCAAAATACCATTGTTCTGTGTTTTTACCTTCGCATATAAAGTAATAGTGCCTATATGGTTCAATCTGCACATCATTTTTCGCTGAGCGTTTATTCCAATTGCTATAAGTCCGTATAGGTGCCATTTTAATCCTCCTTGTACCTAAAGAAGGTGAACACAGGAATTGCACCGTATCTGCCTTCAAGATACGCTTTGCTCAACTTTTTATCATAACGTTCTTTGAATTTATCTAAAGAATAGATATTGCTATTATTATTCTTATCTCTTTCGACAAACCATATTTCATCTCTGCGAAACAATTCCTGATCCATTATTGATGATTCATGTGTAGTAAAAATCAACTGTATTTTTTGTTTCGGATGCATTTGGTCGAATAATTTAATAAACCTAGATGTTAATTTAGGATGTAGACTTCTTTCCATCTCGTCTATAACATATACCTTGTTTTCGGATTTATTTAATAGGATATCAAGTAATTCAAAAAGGCGTCTTGTACCATCGGATTCTTCCTTATAGCTGAAATCATAAAACGAATTGCCGTGTTTTAGTTTTATTGTTGTTACTTTGAGTTCGCCATTGTCTTGGCTTTCAATATTGAAAAAACTAGTATTTGATCTCATTGACACTTTAAATTTCTCAACACCTTCATCTTCGAGTTTGTTTTTTAGTTTATCCATCAAATCATCAAATATTGCTTCCGGGAGTTCTTTTTTTAATTCATCTATAGATATTTCAGCTATGCTAACCTCGCTAATACCAGTGTCAAAAGTTTTTATTAAATCATTGATTATTGATAGTGATGCTTCGTTGTAATAATACTCGAAGCTTGTTAAAAATGTGTTAGGAGTGCATACATCTAAACTATCGTTTATCCAATTGAATATTTCTTTGAAAAAGCTGAGCTTTGTCGAGGAGGGATATTTCTTTCCGCGATTCATAAATGATAAAAACAGTGTGTTAGAGTTTTCGTCAAAATCATCCAAATATGTTTGCATTTTTAGCTTATCGATATTCTCTAAAGTAACATTTCCGCCAAGCTCCGGTTTTTTGCCTAGCTCCCTTTCGAATAGAGTTTTTGCAGATCCGTTTTGATATAGTTCATACATCCATTCTGATACAATTTTTCGTTCTTTTAGGATCAGAGAAAATCCATAAGCGTAAAATTTATCGTTTACAGTAAATTGCAATTCAAATGTGCTAGGTTTATTGGAATTAGCTTCTTGAGTCTTACAAAACATGGTGGTTGCTTGTGCAGGTATAGCTTTGTAAACGCAATACTGAATAAATCTGAATGCTTCAACTAAATTAGATTTTCCTGCAGCATTTGCACCGTAAATAACTGCATACTTCAAAAGAGGTGTGTTTTTAACACGGATTTTATGCTCTGTTTTTTTTCTTGTTTTATTTGACGGGAGCATAGTTAATTCTGTTTTGCTTTCAAACGATAAAAAATTGTCAACAAGCACTTTAACTAACATAAAGATACCTCCTCATTGTGTGCAGCACTAATTATATCAACTTGAATCAAAGTTGTCAATTAGTCGTTGCTTCATATAGAGATAATTCCTCTATATGAAGCAACGACTAATCCTATAACTATATTACTATTCTAGTATACCGTGAAAATATCTCTTTTATTCGTTTTCCGCTTAAAAACTAAAGTGGGCTTCGCCACAACCAAATAGCAGAACAATGCAGCTGAAAAACATCAGAATCTTGTTTTCATTTGATGTTTTGCAGCAATAAGGTACTAAAAGGTGTTTATACAGATACACAATCGCCAACGAGAGAAGCTTATTTGCATAGTCGCTAAAATACGTATTACTGTAAGAAAATTTTATAATAGCGTATTGTAGCTAATACAAAAGTATAAATTTAGTATTGACATACTAAATAGCGATAATATATAATTCTATTGTAAGAAAAGTGCAGAAAGGAGGAACAAGGTGAACAATGCAGTTGAAATAGCCTTAAATGAATTGTACAGAAGGCAGTTTACTTCCAGGGAACAACTACTTAGCGAAATGTTAAGAATTAAAATGACAAGCAAAGCGATAAATGAAGAGCCAAAAATAAAACAAGATAAAGAGAAATTGTTTCAAATCATGAAGAAGGTAACAGAAGAAGAACTTGGTTTTTTTCCTGCTAATAGAGATGACTTCTATGATATCTTTGCTGCACTTGAAGAATTAGATTTAATTCAATTTACTTTATATATTTACAAGAACGATAGGATGGGTATGGTGATTTCACCTCGCTATCTGCTCTCTTATATAAATGATAGGGTAAGGACAATAAATCCGAAGAATATTCTTATACCGGAAGCTGAGAAACATTTGTCAGGATTGAAAGAGTTTGTGGATGAGTTCAAAGAACAGTCTATTACATTAACAACTCAGCACAACATAATGAATAAATTTTTGAAATTTGTGTTTCAAGACTATAAAAATGTAAATGTGGTTTTTGAATCTATATACACAGAATGTCTTAGAGATATGAAATATGAATATATTTTCACATTTCCGATGTTTGGATACAAACCGGATGAGTTAGGAAAAGCTTATATGACAAAGGAAAGCGACGGAATAGCGATGGAAAATATGCTGGCGCACTTAGCTGATAATGGCATACTAGACATCATTGTTCCTGCAAAAATAACCTTTGCTGCTCAAGGCTTTGAAAACCTAAGAGCATTTATAGCAAAGCGCTACAATGTAAAAAATATTTTCATACTACCTGAAGGGACATTCCGACCAACAACCGCAATAAAGACATATTTTTTTTCAGTATCCAATCGAGATATTGATAGAATTGAAGTCGGAACCCTTGAATTAGAAAAAGATAAGTTTGTACCAAAGGGATTAAAATCAATAACAAAACAAGAATTCCTTAGTCATGAGGATTGGCGAATTGAGCTCTTGCTATCAGATGATGATGCCAATATTCAAAAGTTCAAAAGCTCTAATCTTAAAAAAGTTAAACTCAAAGAAGTGGCTGAAGTATTTAGAGGGAAGTCAATATTGAAAAAAGATACAACCGTTGGCAGCATAGGTATTCTGAACATTTCAAACATTGATAATGGTGAGATTGATTACTCTGTTATGGACACCATTGAAGAGGATGAACGAAAAATCAAGAGGTATGAACTTGAAGATGGAGATGTGGTACTTTCTTGCAGAGGAACGGCCGTAAAGACAGCAGTATTTAAAAAACAAAACAAGATAATTATTGCATCTGCAAATTTGATTGTTATTAGACCAAAAGAAAATATATTAGGTGACTATATTAAGGTGTTTTTTGAAAGTCCAATAGGTATGGCGATCATTAAGAGCTTCCAAAGAGGTACAACCATAATGAACATTAACCATTCAGATATTATGGAGATGGAGATACCGTTGTTGGAACAGGAGAAACAGCATGAAATGATAGAACAGTATTGTGAGGAACTGAAGAGTTATAAAGATAAGATTCATGAAGCAGAAATGAAGTGGAATAGTGTAAAGGAACAAATATACGATCAATTCATTTAGGGGGAGCATACAATGGCTGTAAGTTTAGATTTTCAAAATAGTCTGTGGGCAATGGCAGATAAACTCAGAGGAAATATTCAACCGGGGGAATATAAGGATGTAGTTTTAGGGCTTATTTTTCTTAAATACATCTCAGATAGCTTTGAAGAAAAGTATAATGAGCTGATTGAAGAAGGTGATGGGTTCGAAGAAGATAGGGACGCCTATGCAGAGGACAATATTTTCTTCGTGCCTCCAAGTGCCAGATGGGACTACATTAAGAAGAGCGCTAAGCAAAGCACAATAGGTCAAATTATTGATGACGCAATGATATCAATAGAAAGAGAAAATAAGAACCTGAAAGGCGTTCTTCCCAAAAACTATGCAAGACCTGAACTGGATAAAACGAAGCTTGGAGAACTAGTCGACCTTTTCTCATTTAATCTAGGAAGTAAAGAAGCCAAGGCACAGGACATTTTAGGTCGTGTATATGAATATTTCTTAGGTAAATTTGGCTCAAGTGAGGGGGAATTTTACACACCGCCAAGCATTGTTAAATTGCTGGTTGGTATGATTGAACCATTTGAAGGCAGAGTTTACGACCCCTGCTGTGGTTCTGGTGGAATGTTTGTTCAATCAGCTAAGTTTGTTGAAGAACATCAAGGTAGAAAAGATGACATTCGAGTATATGGGCAAGAGTATACAGCGACGACTTGGAGGCTCTGTAAGATGAATCTTGCCATTAGAGGTATCGATGGTGATTTGGGCGAACGCGATGGAGACACTTTCGGAAATGATATGCATAAAACGCTTAGGGCTGATTATATCTTAGCAAATCCACCGTTTAATGTGAGTGATTATACATTGATTCAAGACGATGCCCGATGGAAATACGGTATCCCACCGGCGAATAACGCAAACTATGCTTGGATCGAACATATCATTAGTAAGCTTTCCCCTAAAGGTGTAGCTGGGTTTGTCTTGGCTAACGGTTCAATGAGTACCTCTACGAAAGCGGAAGCTGAAATCAGAAAAAATATACTTGAAGAAGGTCTTGTAGATTGTATAGTTACAATGCCTACAAATCTATTTTTTAACGTAACAATTCCGGTGTGTCTGTGGTTCTTGTCCAAGAAACGAGAAGATAGAAAAGACAAGGTTCTATTTATTGATGCTAGAAAAATGGGAACCATGGTAACCAGAAAGCATAGAGAGCTTTCAGATGAAGAAATACAGCAAGTTTGTAACACTTATCATAATTGGAGAGATGGGAAAGGCGAGTATGAAGATATTCAAGGTTTTTGTAAATCAGTAAAAATCGAAGAAATCAGAGGTCATGAGTATATCTTAACCCCAGGAAGGTATGTAGGCATTGAAGAGGCTGAAGCAGATGATGAGCCATTTGAAGAAAAAATGACAAGATTGACGGAAGAGCTTACTGAAATGTTTACAAAATCTCATCATTTGGAGGAAGAAATTAAGCAGCGATTGGGGGCGATTGGGTATGAGTTTTAGTGAGTGGAGGGAAGTTAAATTAGGTGATTTATTAAATTTTAGAAGAGGGCATGATCTTCCCAAGACAAAAATGCTTGTAGGAAATATTCCAGTTGTCGGTTCGAACGGTGTTATTGGATTTCATAACGAGTTTACAACAAAGGCTCCATGCCTCACAATTGGTAGAAGCGGTAATATAGGAAATCCATGCTATATTAATAAAGACTCTTGGGCTCACAATACTAGCTTATATGTAGATGATTTCAAAGGTAATGATGCGAAATATCTTTATTATTTGCTAAAGACTCTCAATTTGGGATACTACGGTGGTGGAAGTGCGGTTCCAACATTAAATAGAAATCATATTCATCCAATTGAAGTTATGGCAACTCTAAATAAAAATGAACAACAAAAGATAGCCGCAACACTCTCATGCATTGATAACAAAATCGAACTCAACAATCGCATGAACAAAACTTTAGAAGAAATAGCACAGACAATCTTTAAAAGCTGGTTTGTTGATTTCGAGCCCTTTCAAGATGGTGAGTTTGAAGATAGCGAGTTAGGGATGATTCCTAAAGGTTGGAGAGTTGGAACGCTGGGGGAAGTAATAGACTTATATGATTCAATGAGAAAACCACTTTCTAGTAGAGTGAGAGAGCAAATGAAGAAAAAATATCCCTACTATGGTGCAACTTCATTGATGGATTATGTAGAAGATTATATCTTTGATGGGATATATGTTTTACTTGGTGAAGACGGAACTGTTGTTGACGATGAAGGATATCCAATACTTCAGTATGTTTGGGGGAAATTTTGGGTAAATAATCATGCTCATATTCTTAAAGGTAAGGCTGGATTTAATGAAGATAGCATATTTATGCTTCTAAAAAATACTAATGTTCACAGTATTATAACAGGTGCAGTTCAACTAAAAATAAATCAAGCAAATTTAAAATCAATTAAAATTATTATTCCTGACAAGACTGTAATCATAGAATACAACGAACTAATTAGACATTTGTTTGATAAAAAAAGAGCTATAGAGGAAGAAAACCATCTGTTAATTGGAATTCGTGATGCTCTACTCCCCAAACTAATGTCCGGCGAAATCAGAGTACCAATAGAGGAGGTACAGTAAATGGCAAAGAATGCTTTTTATGAATCGCAGCTTGAAGAAGCTGCTCTTGAATGGTTTGAAGAACTTGGGTATGAAATAGTCTTTGGCCCGGATATTGCGCCTGAAGGTGAATACCCTGAGCGTGAGGATTATAGTGATGTTATTCTGGCTGAAAGATTAAAAGATGCACTCATGCGGATCAATCCAAAGATGCCAGCTTCAGCTATTGAAGATGCATTTAGGCAAATAACGATTCCGCAGAGCCCAAGCTTTCTCATGAACAATAAATCATTTCAAAAGATGATTACTGATGGTATTGATGTTCAGGTTAAGCAGACTGATGCAAGTTATAGAACAGAGAAAGTTTATGTATTTGACTTTGAAAAGCCATTTAACAACGAGCTTATGGTGGCAAACCAATTCACCATAATAGAGCATGGAGTTGAAAAAAGACCGGATATAATCGTCTTTGTGAACGGGATCCCGTTAGTTGTTGTTGAGCTTAAGAGTGCCATTGATGAAAACGTGGATATCAGTGACGCATATAATCAGCTTCAAACATATAAAAGCGTAATTCCATCCCTGTTTACATATAACTCTTTCATGGTAACAAGTGACGGTGTCAATGCAAGAGCAGGCACTTTAACTTCTGACGAAGATCGCTTCATGGCTTGGAGGACGATTGATGGAGAAGGAACTGCCCCTGTTTCAATCCCCCAACTTGAAGTGCTTATAAAAGGAATGTTTCAGATAGACCGTTTCTTAGATATTATAAAGCACTTTATCCTATTCCAAACAGATGGTAAAGATACCTTTAAAATTCTGGCAGGCTATCACCAATACCATGCGGTTAATAAGGCGGTTGATAGTACAGAAAGAGCAACCCACGAAAAAGGTGATCGCAGGATCGGCGTTGTTTGGCATACCCAAGGAAGTGGGAAGAGTTTGTCAATGGTTTTCTATGCAGGAAAGCTAGTTATCAATGAAGAACTTGAAAACCCTACAATTGTCATTATTACTGACAGAAATGACCTTGATGATCAATTGTATGGTACTTTCTTAAAATCAAAGGATTTACTCAGATGTACACCGGTTCAGGCCGATGATAGAGAACATTTGAGAGAGCTTTTAAATAATCGTACAAGCGGTGGTATTATATTTACAACCATTCATAAATTTGCACCGGTAACTAAATCAAAAGATGAAGAATCAGAAAAATTAGCTGCAGAGCGTCGTGCACTTTATGATGTGTCGGTACTGACAAATAGAAAAAATGTTATTGTCATGGCGGATGAAGCTCACAGAAGCCAGTATGGCTTTGCTGCCGAAGTTGTGAAAAGCGATAATGAAGCGGATGTTAAATATGGCTATGCTAAATACATGCGTGACAGTTTACCGAATGCTTCGTACATTGGTTTTACAGGTACTCCGGTTGAGCTTACAGATAAGAACACAAGGGCTGTATTCGGGGATTACATTGACATCTATGATATGACAAGATCTGTTGAGGATGGAACGACCGTTAAAATCTTCTATGAAAGCCGTATCGCAAAGCTTGAGCTTCCTGAAGAAATGAAGCCAAAAGTAGATAGAGAATATGAAGAAATAACCGAGTATCAGGAATTAACCGAGAAAGAAAAGCTTAAGAGCAAATGGGCAAGACTTGAAGCCATTGTTGGTGCGAGAGAACGAGTGCAGCAGATCGCTCAAGATATTGTTGAGCATTTTGAAAAGAGAGAACAGGCTCAAGTGGATGATGGCGGCAAAGGGATGATTGTCGCAATGAGCAGAAGGATTGCGGTTGATCTGTATGATGAAATCATTAAACTAAGGCCTGAATGGCACAGTGATGATGTTATGTCCGGGAAAATAAAAATAGTAATGACTGGAAGCTCTTCTGACCCCGGAAGCTGGCAAAAGCACGTAGGAACAAAATCCAATAGAGAAACCCTTGCCAAGCGCATGAAGGACAAAAACGATGAGCTGAAGCTTGTTATTGTACGTGACATGTGGCTCACAGGCTTTGATGTACCGAGTATGCATACCATGTATATCGATAAGCCCATGAGCGGACATAACTTAATGCAAGCTATTGCAAGGGTTAATAGGGTATTCAAAGATAAACAGGGTGGTCTTGTTGTTGATTATATTGGCATTGCTGAAAATCTTAAAGAGGCGCTTAATCAGTATACTGAAAGTGATAAGAAGACTACAGGTGTTGACACTGAGCTTGCAGCACAGCTTTTACTTGAAAAGCATGACCTGATAAAGGAACTGCTACATGGTCATGATTACAGTAAATTCTTCACAGGTAAGCCAAGTGAAAAAATGCAGGCAATTGTTGAAACAATGGATTACGTTATTGGTCTTCGTGAAGAACGTAAAAATGACTATATTAAGCTCGTGAATGAGATGGCAAGAGCATACTCGCTCTGTGCGACAACAGATATTGCAGAAAGGCTGAATCTTGAAGTGGGCTTCCACAAGGCTGTTAAAACAAGTCTTATTAAAATTATGAGTGAAGACAATAAGAAGAAAACGACAACTCAACTAGATAATGAGTTGAAGCAGCTGCTTTCTAAAGCAATCTCATCCAATGAAGTTATTGATATTTTAGAATCATTGGGTCTTGCTAAGCCTAATATAGCTATTCTTTCTGAAGAGTTCCTTGAAGAAGTGAAAGGAATGAAACAGAAAAACTTAGCAGTGGAACTTCTCAATAGGCTACTTAAAGGTAACATTAAGGTATTTTCAAAAAGAAACCTTGTACAGTCTAAAAAGTTTTCAGAATTACTCGAGGCTTCAATTAGAAAGTATCAAAACAGAGCCATTGAAACAACGCAAATCATCATGGAGCTCATCGAGCTTGCGAAAAAAATCAACGAAGCTGAAAAGCGAGGTGAAAGCACAGGACTGACACCGGATGAATTGGCTTTTTATGATGCTTTAGCTGATAATGATTCCGCAAAAGAAATCTTGGGAGACGATATTCTTAAGCAAATCGCAAGAGACCTTACCGTCTCTATTAAGAATAATATCAGTGTTGACTGGGCAATTCGTGATAGTGTCCAGGCCAAAATGAAAATGACGGTTAAGCGGTTACTTAAGAAATACGGATATCCACCGGATAAAACGGCAAAAGCGGTGGATGTTGTATTAGAGCAAACTAAATTAATGTGCCAGAATGAGGTGTGATATAGGGGGATTGAGATGGAAAAGTTAATATCATTTCTAAAAACAGAATGTCCTAAAGATGCATTAGAGATTCAAGAGTGCATTGAGTTACTTAATCAGTGTATTGGAGGCAGTGTTGAAAGTGTAAAAAGTGCTTTAAACACTGCATTCGATAATTAAATGCTATTGAAATGTATTTAATTTGCCAAAATAGTATATATTCATTCAGGAAGGATCAATCCTTGGGGAACCAACAATCAAACCCAGTTAAGAGAATAAAGGAGGGATGCCGGATGATGTTTAAAGGAATGAAACAAGCATTATTAAATGTGAAATTTGAAGGTGTCGCTATCAACATCGGTTTTATTGGACTGAACTTTACTGGGGGTTCTTCCTGAGTGAATATGATTCAAGTGTTTATTTGAGAAGGTTGTCATGACCTTATATGAGAAATTTACAAGTTGCATATAGTATTTGGCAGTAATCATAATTTTAAGAAGATAAACAGTAAAATTATGGGGGGTTACAAGATAATGCAAAGTACAAAAAACTTTTTGTATGCAATTATATTGATCATCTTGCTGATCTTATCGGCTTGTTTGCAGGAACAGGGGACTTTATCCACATCTTCAATCTATACTGAGAAAACTAAACATACTGAAGACACTAAATATACGGATACTGATAAAGTTGAAAACACCGAAATTACCGAATCCACCGAACATACCGAACACACAGGACAGATTTACCTCTATGGAGAAATTCATGGAGTTGCAAAAATACTGGATAAGGAGTTCGAACTGTGGTGTGATTACTACCAAAACGATAATATGAGATATCTTTTTGTTGAGCGTGGGTACTTCACTGCTGAGTTTTTAAATTTGTGGATGCAGTCGGATAACGATGCTATACTTGATGAACTATATAATGATCTGGAGGGTACACCAAGCTATAACAATGACTCTAAAGAGTTCTATAAGCGAATAAAAAGTAGTTGCCCGGAAACAGTTTTTCATGGTACAGATGTCGGTCATCTATACTATTCAACCGGAAAAAGATATTTGAAATATCTTCGAAAAAATGGTATGAAAGATTCTGAGCAATATAAGTTAGCTCAAGATGCGATTCAACAGGGTGAGTTTTATTATGAAAACCAAGATGATGTATATCGAGAAAATATGATGGTGAAAAATTTTAGACGAGAATTCGACAGCTTAGATGGAGAAAGCATTATGGGAATATATGGTGCCGCACATACGGGACTTGATGCCATGGACTTTACCAATCGGGTTCCTTGCATGGCGAATAAACTTCAAGATCTCTATGGTTCAATCATACATTCAGAGGATTTAAGCGGGTTAGTAAACGAACCGGTTAGGGTTGATACCATTGAGGTTAATGCAAAGAACTATATAGCTTCATATTTTGGGAAACAAAGTATTTGGTGGTCTACGGATTATATCTATAGAGAATTTTGGCGTTTAGAAAACGCATATGACGATTTCAAGGGAAATCCGAAAAATGGAAACACACTGCCTTACAATAATTATATAATGGATGTCGAAACAGGACAGGTTTTTGTAATTGATTATACAAAGACTGATGGTTCTGTTGTAAGAAAGTTCCATCGATCGGACGGCCTTGAATGGCAGGATGACCATTGGACAGAAGAGTTTTCTGTGAAATAAGAGTACTGTCTTCTTTCGCCGGAAAACGTCCGCCGACCTATTATTACCGTGATACCGATGGCAAGGAAATT
>ENA-UOOK01004261-UOOK01004261.1-fermentation-metagenome-genome-assembly--contig:-NODE-4261-length-15530-cov-3.861583_pt1 | contig 15530 bp, 10 predicted proteins | sample MGYA00245777_ERZ724023 | MGnify/ENA primary metagenome ERZ724023 (study PRJEB28704, sample SAMN03018312) | fermentation metagenome | biome: anthropogenic terrestrial biome; feature: soil; material...
GGAGGCATACCTTGGGGAAAAGGGTTCTTATAATCCCAAGGAAGGCGAAGATAAATGGTATGTTGCAAAGAGTAGGCCATTTAACTTTATTGGCATGAAATACAAAAAGTTTTTACCTGATATAAGGGTACCTGTTAATTTTGAAGGCAGTTATGATATATATATAGGAATGAAAACAGGTGCACCTGTTTTCATTATAAGGACGGAAGATAGTTATTTTGAAAGATTAGTTTGTGGTGGTTCAAGCATGTCTCTTTATAAAAGCAATTTTGCAGGTAAATCAAATAAAGAAATATACTGGAAAAGCGGTTGCTTTTGCAAGAACAACAACAGCTATATAGAAATATCGCAACTACAGGAGACAGTAAATTCATTTCAGGATATGGGGGAAATATCCTATATAAAGCTTGTTCCGAATAAAGAGAACAATTCAAGGTATAGCAACCTAAATCCTTGCAGTAAAAAGCATTATACACCAAAAGAAAAACTCTATCCTAGTGAATTAATTCTCTATTATGAGCCTTACAGCTATACTTTACATGGCTTTCACGATGCAGAAAGCATGAATAATATTATGCTGGAAGAATTTATCAGAATGAATCCCAAGGAAATTACCTGCCAAACCGTTAGAATAGGTACAAAGTGTCTGCACCACAGTAAATTTCTTGAAAGAAATGATAAAGCTGCAAGGACGGACTTAAACACTATAATTGATGATCCTGCAAAGTTGGCACAAAATTGTGATATACTGGAAGAATCCATAAAGCATATACAGGGCAGAGATATTCGATTAACATCAAATATAGGTATGAACCGCCCTTATATCTGGTTACCTGAAGTATCGGAGAAATTCACATCAGATAACCCTGAACTGCTTTTAAATGGCTATTTTGATTATAAAAGAAATGAGGTACAGGAATACGCTCTACGAATTATTTATGAAATCATAGATAATTATGATATTGATGGAATGTTTTTTGACTATATGAGAAGTTATGATAATCAGACAGTGGAATCTCTGGTATATACAATAAAGATGACAAAAGAAAGATTAAATGAAAAGGGAGCAGGTTCAAGCAAAAAACTGGAACTTAAAGCAAGGATACCGGCGGATCAGATTGTTTATTATCAAGCAATGAAAATATGTGTTGAAAACGGATATATTGATGGAATTGTTCCGTCAAATATTGTTACAAGCGAACCATTGCCGCCGGTTAAGCATTACATAGAGATTTGCAAAGGAACAAGGATTAAAGTATATGGATGTATAGACGGATGGAAATATACTCTTGGGGGGGATCCCAGAGCCGGTTCACTGGAATTTACGCATACTCCAAAAGACATAATTCACTATTTCAATCATTATATTGAGGAAGGAGTTGATGGAATATTCGTATACCAGGGTGACCAAATTACCGCAAATCCATATATTAGCAGTTTGTTCAGATAATATGTTTGTTCATCAGAGAGTCGTTTTACGGCTTTTCACTGCAGGATTACCTGCAGTGAGTTGCAATTTCATTGCATAAGGGTGCAATTTATTATGGTTATTTAGCCTTCTTACAAAGGCTGATGTAACTCAATAAGCTTTAAATCTCATAAGAAAGTCATTTCATGGCTTTTTGGGTAATAACCATATCGCAGCGGTTAGCCGCAAACAAATAAGTGTACGCTGCGATAAATTAAGGTGCTATATTTCTTCAAAAAGTGCTATGTAACGCTTACTCTACATGGCTTTGTGTAAAATAGTTTGTTTTATTTGCTAGCTTTTTGAAGAAAATAATATAATACAAAACCAAAGGAGATTAAGCGAGAAAATACGAGTAAATGAAAGATTACTTAAGGAGGTCAAGATTATGATAATTGAGAAACCAATAGTATTTGGAGAAAGAAAGCACCTTATTATGGATTATGGTTCGGTATCTTTCGGTATGATAATAGGTGGCTGTTTTATGAGCATTTCCTCAAAAGATTCCAGGGATCTTGTAATCAGCCGTATTTGGGATCAGCTGTATCTTTATCCTGCAAAAGAAATAAATGATGAAGAACTGTCAAAAAAGCCTATAGCATTGACTAAAGTATTGGGCGGTGCAAGAGGCTTAGCAGCTGTTGACTGGAAATGTAATGGAATAGAAGACCTGATTGTAACTGGTCGGGACGGATTTGTTTTATATTTTGAAAGAAAGGGTGAATATCCCGATTTATATTTTGAAGACAAAGGATATGTTTATGATAAGGACAAAAGATTACCATTTAATATACCTTGGGAAAACTCTGAACTTCCCGAAACTGATACCTTAGATGGATATAGTGATCCAGATTTTAATAATTATTTATACCCTGTATATTACAAGTTTGGGAACACTGGTGCATGCAATCTCATAATTGGCGATTCAAGTGGAAATTTATGGTGGATGCCTGATTTATCAAATCAATATGAAAGACCAAGATATGAAGGAATTAAATATGTTAAGGATAAAAACAAAGTATACACAAGTTATGGTAAAAAAATAATTGAAAAATATGGAGTTGAATATGTAAAACCAAAATATAAAATTTGTGATGAAACAGGTAAGCCATTTGTTTTAGGAGACACATTTGAAAATGAAGTTCTTTATAACGGGGGTAATGTAAGACCTGTAGTTTTTAGGAATAAATTAACAGGTAACGACGATTTAATAATTCTTGCAGGTAATAAGAATCAAAATTTTTATTATCTTGAGAGAATGAATATCAATGACAGCATCAAGCCATTCTTCAAAAATATGGGTGAAATAAAGATACATTCACTTCCAGACAAACAAAGCTTTATGAACTATCATGCAAAGCCTTTTATATATGAATCTGATGGATGGAATGATATGCTCTTTTCAACAGGTAAAAATAATATTGCCGTATTAAAAAACAAAAAGCTTCAATCGAAGGTACCAGAATTTGAATTTAGCCATTTTATAAGTAGTAATGATGTAATAACTTCAGGCTATGACTTTCAGGAAATAATATATAATAAAGACACTAAAAAAAGATATATTTTGGATTTCCCTCAAACAATCCATTTCCAGGAGATAACAAAGAAAGAAGGGAAGCCATATTTAACAAACAATAAGTTGGTTTTGGAAGATCAGTTTGGCATTTTTTCTCCCGACGGAGAAACAGATCCTTTTTGGGGAAAAGATTGGGGATACCATAGAGCTGCTATTTGGGATTTTGATGGTTCCGGGAAAAATCATTTAATTATTGGAACCGACAAAGGGTATTTATATCTTTTGATAGACACCGGAAATATATTTAAAAACAACAAGGTTCAATATAGAAGAGAAGGGCCCTTGAAAGATATTGATGGAAACGTAATTAAAATTCACAACAGAGCAAGGGCTTGTGGAATAGATATGAATATGGATAATATTGAAGATCTTGTAGTAGGAGGTATCACGTATCAAAAGGGCTTCAATACTGATCCTGAACCGGGAGCAGAATTTTACTGTTTCATTAATAAAGGACTTGATGATAATGGCTTTCCAATATTAGTACCAGAGCGGCCGCTTGAAATAATAGGGCATAATTTTAAATTCAGACTTAATTCTCATGTGCATATTCAAACTGTTGACATTGATAAGGATGGAAAAAAGGAAGCCATATTATCAAGCCAAGAGGAAAATTTCAAAGGGTTGGTATTCAAACCTGCTGCAGATAAGATTGCACTGCAATATACCGGTATGTATATTGATAATTTTTATGTACATGATTATCTGCTGGATATTGATGATGATAGAGAATTGGAACTTGTTTTTGCAGGTGGAGAAACAGGAGTCGGAGCCTACCGAAAAATGAAGAGATAAAAATAAATAAACTCGTCAAACAGTAATGTTTGTCGGTATGAAAGGAGCCATTATGTTAATTGATGTGCATGGCCACATAGGCCGTATAGTGCCGGACCGGAGGGAGTATATTGATGTAACAAATCTAATTGCAAAGATGAATGCCTGGGGTATAGATAAAACCTGCATTTTGCCGTTGAGCGAGCATCCGGAAGGGGCGTATCTTGAGTGCAATACTGAGGATGTTATTGCTGCATGCTCACGCTATACTGACAGACTAATTCCCTTCTGCTTGATAGACCCACGTTATGGCAACAGGCCGGATATGGATTTTACTCATCTTTTTGAAGAATATAAGGCAAGGGGCTGCAAAGGACTTGGCGAATTCCTTCCCAAAATGGATTTTGACGATCCCTTATGCATGAATTTATACTGCCAGGCAGGCAAATTTAAAATGCCTGTACTATTTGATATGCAAGATCACCCCTATGGTTATGGTGTGCGTGACAATTATGGGCTTCCCAAACTTGAACATGCATTACAAGAGTGTCCAGAAACTATTTTTATAGGCCATGGCCCTACATTCTGGGCAGAAATATCAGCAGATGTACCTGCTGACAATCGTTCAGGCTATCCGAAAGGCCCTGTTGCGCTTGGCGGTGCCGTTCCCAGATTGATGAGAAAGTATCCAAATCTTTGGGTGGACATTTCAGCAGGAAGCGGATATAACGCTCTTACCAGAGATCCGAAATTTGGGCTGGAGTTTCTCAATGAATTTCAAGATAAATTGATGTTTGGTACTGATTCATGCCTGCGTAGTGATGCAAATATAGTATATCCCAATGTTGCTTTTATCAGAAATCTGCGGCAAAATAAAAAACTCAGTGATACTGCACTAGATAAAATTGAATGGAAGAACAGTGCATACTTACTTAACCTTTAGGAACATGAGTAGGAACATGGGTAGGAGCATGGGGACAGTTCTAGCGTTTCGTTTTATGTTTCGTTAGAAAATGAATGCCCGATAAGTGATAAACGATAAGTAATCGACGGTTGTGGAAATTTCATAAATACGATAAAATAGTGTCAATACTTATATTGGCATTATTTTTTTATGTAAAAATGCAAGATGAAGTGTTACAAATTACAACGTGTTGACCACTGAATGAGTTTTTGCACCGAAATCATTTATGATTTTAACTACTTTTTGCATATAAAAATTATGTGTATATTAGGGAGAGAGGATTTATGGAAAGGCTTATAAGGAAAATACTTGAAGAGAGCAAAAGAAAAACTCTTGATGTCAATGGTATTCTTAGCATGATGGAAGAAAAACTGGGCACCGGAAGATTTGAACTGGAAGGCGGCTATGGGAAATTCGCTTTAATAATAGAGTGTTTCTGTAAACAAAAGTTGCTTTCACCTGTAAAAAGTTCAGGTGTTTATCCCAGAAACCTTCCATTAGCTTCTAGACACAGGATTAATACTGAAAACATAAAAGGCAGCTTTTCCAGTGAAGGAGAGGAGAATTTAAGGCAGGAACTGATTTCTCTTCATCCTTAGGCATATGAGTGCTTGAAAGATTTTTTTGAAAGAATGAGAAATTTAGCACCTTTCGTTTATGTAACAGTATCAGAACATGACAGACTTTTTAAAGAAAAGCTTGATATTAAGAGGTATAAAATGGTTAATATAGCAGATAGGGAATATGAGATTTTAACAGATTACATACTAAAAAATTATGGAATAAAATTAGGAAATGAGAAGAAGTCACTTGTTGTTGGCAGGCTTCAGGATGTTCTGTTGCAAAAAAAGTTCAGTAGCTTTACAGAATACTATGAATATGTTGTTTCCGACAAAACAGGGAATGCTGTGGTTGCTCTGGTCGATAAGATCACTACCAACCATACCTTTTTTATGCGAGAACCTAGCCATTTTTACTATTTCAAGGATAATGTTATGCCTTGTCTTGTAAGTATCATTAAGAATAAGGACTTGCGTATATGGAGTGCAGGTTGTTCTACAGGAGAGGAAGCGTATACCCTAGCAATGATTATACAGGATCATTTCGGTAATGATAAATCGTTATGGGATACAAAGGTGTTAGCGACTGATATTTCCAGTAAAGTGTTGGAGATTGCGAAAAAAGGAGAGTATCGGAATAAGGATATTGAAGCATTACCCTTATATTGGAGAGCTAATTATTTTAAGAAGACTGACAATGATAGGAGTATTGTCACTGATAAAATTAGAAATGAAGTTATATTCAGGTCTTTTAACCTGATGAATTCCAGTTTTCCATTTAAAAAGAAGTTCCATATCATCTTCTGCAGGAATGTAATGATATATTTTGATGCACAAACGAAGAAAGAGTTGGTAAATAGGTTTTATGATTTTATGGAGCCTGGTGGGTACCTGTTTATAGGACACTCGGAATCTCTTAATAGGGAAGAAACAAGGTTCAAATATGTAATGCCTGCAGTTTATAGAAAGGAATAAATCATATCGCAACATATAGCAGCTATAGGTGTTATCCTCAAAGCTCATAGGATGGTTCAAGTTGCTTTGCTTGATCCTAATGCATTCACTGAGGATTAGAATATGTATAAGAAGCCAAATATCTACATATTAAGAGGCATTTGGCTATAATATTTTTGATTATAGTATCATATGTAAGGGCATACTATATAATGATGTGTATGCTTATTTTGAAATGTAACAATATACATAAAGTGTTGTATTTATTCATATTATCTTATTATTCGACAACAAATCTGATTTTCCTGCAAAATATTTAAATATTTTTATATTTAAAATTGTACAAGAGAATATAATTCATCCTTTTGATCCTGATTCACTCCTATATATCGGAGAGTAATTCCCATAGAACTATGATTAAAGGTATCCATAATAAGTCCAATATTATAGCGCGATATCTTATAAGTCCAGTACCCCCAAGTTTTACGCAGACTATGAGTACCAAAATTTTCAATGCCAATAACATCAGCAGCTTCTTTTAAAACACGGTAAGCTTGAACCCTTCCTATATGAGTACCTTTTTGACTAAAAAATAAATAGCTATCAAAAGTAAGTTTTTGATTTACTATGTATGACTGTATACAAGTACGCAAAGCATTATTAAGTTTAATCTTTTTTTCCTTACCAGTTTTTTTTTCTTTTAATATTAGATAATCTTTAAAGCACCACTTAATGTTAAATATGTCACTAAACTTTATTGGAAGAATATCACTTATTCGTAATCCAGTGTTGAGTCCGAATTTAAAAAGCAAACCATACTTTGGATTCTTTCCATTCAAGTAATTAAACATCTGTTTAATTTTCGCCTTATCTCTTATAGGTTCTACTGTCATATAGCTACCTCCCCTAATTAAATGTTATCATTTAATAATTGATTAAAGCACTCTTATGTAAATGTAACATTTTCTAAGTAAAGTATAGTTATTATTACATATAAAATCAATTAGTTTTAAGTTTCATACATATCTGTTCAATAAAAAAAAGCCAATATCCAAGCATAGTGAGAGAACAAAAAAAGTATCATTTTATGTATATTGTTACATTTAAGCTGATAAAAAAAAACATTTTTATCAGCTTAATGGAAAAGAAATAAAATGGTGAGGTGAATGTTTTGACTGGAAGTTTAGAGAAAGATACTATACTTGAGCTTTTTGTTTTTGAAACACTTGAATTGATATCTCAACTGGAAAACATTACATTAAGCAGTGAGGATGTAAATACCATTGAATTTCAAATCAATGAAGTATTTAGGATTATACATACCATTAAAGGTTCTGCGGCCATGATGAATTTTGAGAATATAGCATCTCTTTCACATTCCTTGGAGGATGCATTCTACTATATACGCGAAAACCATCCAGAAAACATAGATTATTCAGCTCTTACGGATGTTGTGTTAAGAAGTATGGATTTTACCAAAAATGAGATTAATAAAATTCAGTCTGGGAGCAATCCTAATAATGATGCATCTACAATTGTACAAGAAATAAATGAATTTCTCACCTTATTGAAAAATAATAACAGATTACAGAATCATAAAACTAAAAGCACTACTTTGAATAGACAAGAAAATAACAAAATACGTGAAGTAGCTGGTGAAAACCATTTTAAAGCTTTGATATTTTTTGAGGATGGTTGTGAAATGGAGAATATCAGAGCCTTTAATGTCGTGCACAATTTAGAGAAAGCTGGAGATGTAATAAGTTACTGCCCGGCAGATATTATTGAGAACCAGGAATCTGTTGAAATCATAAGGGAAAATGGCTTTGAAATTCAGTTTTGCACTGATCTTTGTATTGATGATGTTAAAACACTTTTATCAAATATCCTTTTTATCAAAGATATAAAGCTTGAGACAATAAGCTTAATAAAAAAGGAGTATTCCTCCGAAAAAAATGACAGTACAGATAAGGAGAAAAACCAGCTAACCGTAAAACAGAGTATGATAAGTGTAAATATATCCAAACTTGATACTCTCATGGATCTAGTAGGTGAGTTGGTCATTTCACAGGCAATGGTTACTCAGAATCCTGAATTAGAGGGGCTTGTTTTAAACAGCTTCAATAAGGCATCAAGACAACTCCAGAAGGTGACCAATGAGATGCAGGATGCTGTTATGTCTATTCGCATGGTACCTTTATCCGCTACATTCCAGAAAATGCATCGCATTGTAAGAGATATGGGAAAGAAGCTTGATAAGGAAGTAAAGCTAGAGATTATCGGAGAAGAAACCGAAGTTGACAAGAATATTATTGAGCATTTATCCAACCCTCTTATCCATCTGGTGCGGAATGCAGTGGACCATGGTATTGAAACTACTGAAGAAAGAGTTAATAAAGGGAAATCTCCGCTAAGTAAAATTACCCTGGAAGCAAGGAATGAAGGTGGAGAAGTGTGGATTATCGTAAGAGATGATGGAAAAGGTCTTGACAGGGAAAGCATATTGCATAAAGCCAGGAAACAAGGGCTTATAAAAAAGTCGGAGAATGAATTAACAGATCGGGAGATCTATTCTTACATTTTCTTTCCAGGATTCTCAACAAATGAACAAGTAACCGAATTTTCTGGTAGGGGAGTAGGAATGGATGTTGTAAATAAAAACATTGAGCAAGTTGGTGGAACTGTCCAAGTCGATAGTTCACCAGAAATTGGAACTACTATATCCATAAAAATTCCATTAACCTTGGCAATCATAAATGGAATGAAGGTAAGAGTGGGTAAATCTATCTTTGTTATCCCAATAACTTCAATAAGAGAATCTTTCAGGATCCAGGAATCAGCTGTTATAAGGGATGAATTCAACAACAGTGAAATGATGATGATCAGGGGAGAATGCTGCCAGGTTTTAAGACTGCACGAATGCTTTAAAGTACGACCTGATACTACAAACCTGGAGGAAGGCATCATTGTTGTAGCTGAAAATGAATCAAAGGCTATATGCCTGTTTGCAGATGAGTTGATGGGAGAACAACAGGTGGTTGTAAAAGCGCTGCCAAGATATATAAAAAAAGTAAATGGTATTTCTGGCTGTACAGTAATGGGAAATGGAAATGTCAGCTTGATTATAGACGTTTCAGGGTTGCTTAACAGTTCATAACAAATTATTCTACATAACTTAACATAGATCACTACATAAATCACTACATAGATCACTACATAAATCACTACATAAATCACTACATAAATCACTACATAAATTACTACATAAATAAATTGCATGTGCGACTAAATGAATTTAAGCCCATAAAAACTTTTTCCAAAAAAGTTTTGTTCCTGCAAGGGCAAATTCATTTTGCGCTTAGCAGGAATGGAGCTTAACATGGAAGGAGAGATGTATATGGCAGAAGTACTGGAAGAAACATTAAGGATGGAGGAAGATACACAGAAAGGTAAGTTCCTGACATTTTCGCTGGGGAAGGAGATGTATGCTATTGAAATAAAGTTTGTAACTGAGATAATAGGCATTCAATCTATCACGGAAGTACCTGAACTACCAACGTATGTAAAAGGAATTATTAATTTAAGGGGAAAGATAATACCTGTAATGGATGTCAGGTTAAGGTTTAAAAAGAAGCCTGTGGAATACAACGATAGGACATGTATTATTGTAGTTGAAGTGAAGGATATTTCTGTAGGGTTGATAGTTGATAATGTGTCAGAGGTCATGTCTATTTCAGATGAGGACATAGTACCTCCACCTAATATGAACAAAGGTACAGAAAGCAAGTATATAAAAGCGATTGGTAAGGTTGGAAATGAAGTCAAATTAATCCTCGAATGCGAAAAACTTATGAATGATAATGATACTGAAATCATAAGCCAAATAGCATAAACATGGTAACCAGCAATAACGATTATTATAAAACGGGAGAGATATTATGGAATTATTTAAAAAAAACAGAATAATAAACTACCAGAAGAAAGAAATAGAGAGGTTGGAAAGGAACCTGAAAAGGTTATCAGAAGGAGATTTCAATATTGATTTAGAAGTTTCCCAAGGGAACATTTGCGTCAGCGCTGAAAGGGATCAATTTATTAAGCTGAACCAGTACATATTAAAAATAACAGAACCATTTAATGAAGCTGGTATTGTCATGGAAAAGATGTCTATTAATGATTTTACCACAGGAATGGAAGGTAACTATAAAGGGCATTTATTAGAATTTTCAAATGGTGTTAATGCTGTCCGCGCTCGCCTTTTAAGTGTTCAAGATGCATTTGTAAAAGTATCAAATGGTGATACCAGCCGCCTTGATGAGTTTCGTAAAGTAGGAAAACGGTCTGAAAATGATCAACTGGTGCCTGCTGTTATTAATATGATGCAAGCTGTTCAGAATATTATAGATGAAGTAGGCAACATTACTAATGATAGTATAAATGGCAATATAAAAAATGCAAGGTGTAATTTAGAAATTTTCAAAGGTGGATATAAAGAAATTGTCCTAGGTATTAAAAATATACTTGATACACTAGCAAAACCACTGGATGAAGCAGTTCAGATCTTAACAAAAATGGCATTAAACGATTTCACTTCTACGATGGACACTAACTACAAAGGTGATTTTTCTATACTGGCGGGTGCTATAAATGATGTACAGAAGAGGTTGCTGGCTGCCCAAAATGTTGCGAAAAAAATTTCTAAGGGTGACATAAGTGAACTTGAAAATTTCCATAAGATAGGAAAAAGGTCAGAGAATGACCAGCTTGTACCGGCATTCATCAATATGATGGAGACTATACAAGCATTAATCGATGAAACAACTGCGCTGGCAAATGCAGCAATAGAGGGAGATCTGAATGCAAGAGGTGATGTTGGAAAATTTGAAGGGGAGTATAAAAATATTATCAAGGGTATTAACGGGACCCTTGATGTGGTAGTAAAGCCAATGAAAGAAGTTACTGAAGTTATGTCACAGGTTGGAATAGGAAATTTGAGTGTAAATGTTAAGGACGATTATAAAGGAGACTACGCGATACTAGCAAATGCAGTTAATACTACAGTAGAAACTTTAAATTATGTTATTGAAGAAATAGGGAATATATTATCAGAAATTGCACAGGGGAACATCAATATTTCAAAGATACGAGAATTCAAAGGCGATTTTGCTATTATTTCAGATTCTCTTAATAAAATTGTCAACTCGCTAAACCAAGTACTCGGAGACATCAATACTGCTGCCGAACAGGTCGCAGCAGGAGCAGGGCAAATTTCTGATTCAGGTCAAATATTATCCCAAGGTTCGGAGGAACAGGCAAGCTCTGTTGAAGAAGTAACAGCATCCATAACAGAAATGGCTGCGCAGGTAAAACAGAATGCTGCCAACGCAAACCAAGCTAATGAATTAAGCCTTACTGCAAAAGGAGATGCAGTCAAAGGTAACAAACAAATGAAGGAAATGCTCCAGGCAATGCATGATATTAATGAATCTTCGTCAAACATTTCGAAGATTATCAAGGTAATAGATGAAATAGCATTCCAGACGAACATTCTGGCTTTGAATGCTGCGGTGGAAGCAGCAAGAGCAGGACAGTACGGAAAGGGCTTTGCAGTTGTGGCAGAAGAAGTCAGAAATCTGGCACAAAGAAGCGCAAGTGCTGCTAAAGAAACAACGACAATGATAGAAGGTTCAATTGAAAAAGTTGATTCTGGAACAAAAATCGCAAATAACACCGCACAAGCATTGAATGAAATTGTTGAGAGCATTACAAAAGCAGCAGAGCTTGTCGGTGAGATAGCATCAGCATCCAGTGAACAAGCTAATGCTATTTCTCAGGTCAACCAGGCTATTGAGCAGGTATCACAGGTTGTACAGACAAACTCTGCGACGGCGGAAGAAAGTGCTTCTGCAAGTGAACAACTATCCAGCCAGGCTGAAATGCTAAAACAGATGGTTAACAATTTCAAGTTAAAAGATATTAAAGATATGAAACTTATGAGCTTTGATAAATTGAGTCCAGATATTATCCGTGCAATTGAAGAAATGATTGAAAAAAAGGATAGGATACGAGAAAATACAACACAGGATAAAAATCCCAGTACAAATGAAAAGAAAGTTGCAGCAGCAAGCAGCAAGCCTCAAATCTTACTTGATGACAAGGAATTTGGGAAGTACTAAACTAGGGGCATAGGAACCACCGAGGGACAGATAGACAGATCCCATGTCCCTCTATCACTCTTAGTTGTTTGACATACATGAGAAGAGAAGGATATGGAGGAAATGTAGCTGTGAACGGATATAGAGATATACCACCGAGCTTTATCGGAAAAAGTTATTTTGAAATATCAGAGCAACTACTTATATATTTCAAGAGTAAAGACACATTCTTAAGCACAATCCTTGAAAACGAACAAATGAATATAATTATCTGGACTTTAGATGATACAGTAGTCTGGCTTAATAAATATGCTTGGTTAATGGTCGGTTTTACAGAGGATAATCTGAATGAAATTATAAATATAAATTCTATTATTCCACAAGATATGGTCTGTCACATTAAAGAAAGATTAAGCAGTATGGAAGATACAAAAATGCAATATAGATATGGTAGTCCGTTAGTTTCCAAATGTGGTATGAAGGTTTACATTTCATGGCACAATTATATAATCTGTGATGATAGAGGTAAGAAATACATTGTATCTACAGGAATTGATGAAACAAATTTTAAAAATGCCGAAAAACAACTTGAAGGTGCAAATAACGATTTGATTGCTGCAAATGAGGAACTGAGGATCCAGCAGGAAGAATTATCTGTCATGAATGAAGAATTGATTGCCCAAGAAGAAGAGTTGAGAAATAGTTTATCTGAATTACAGAAACACCAGGGAATGCTGAAAAGGAGTGAGGAACGCTACAGGCTTGTAGTAGAAGGAGCAAGTGATGGATTGTGGGACTGGGATATAATAACAAATACCGCATATATATCTGAACAGTGGAAGAATGCTATAGGGTTTGAAGAACAGGAGATAAGTGACTATTATGAAACTTTTATTAAGAGAATCCATCCCGAAGATGTCAAAAGAGTTGTGAAAAACCTGGATATCCATATTAAAGATAAAACTCCATACTATGCATGCGAATATAGGATGAAGTTGAATAATGGTAAATATATTTGGGTTTTAAGCAGGGGAAAAGCATTATGGGACATAGAAGGTAATGTTGTGAGAATTGCTGGTTCCCATACTGATATTAATGAAAGAAAGAAGACGGAGAACAAGCTTAAGCACCTTGCATATTATGATCCATTAACGGATATACCACTCCGTACAGCTTTTATGAAGAGGTTAAAGGTTTCCATAGCAGATGCAAAAAGGGACGGATATAAACTTGCAGTATTGTTTCTTGATCTTGACAATTTCAAAACCATTAATGATACATATGGGCATCTTGCTGGAGATAGGTTGCTAAAGATGATCGCAACAAAATTGAAGTCATGTATTCGAAGCTCAGATATATTATCACGGATGGGAGGGGATGAATTTGCACTTTTAATATCTGGGTTTTCAAATATTGATTATATAGATGAAATCGCACAAAGAATTATTGAATTAATTAGACAGCCTTTGAGTGTAAATGGTCACAAACTTTATATCACTGCCAGCCTCGGCATTGCTGTTTACCCCAATAATGGACGAGATGGGAAAACTCTTCTCAAAGAAGCGGATATTGCTATGTATAAGGCAAAAGAAAGTGGTAAAAACAGCTTGCGGTATTTCAACAATTATATGATCAGGAAAGTAAACCTGCAAGATGATATTAAAAAGAATTTAAAAACTGCAATAGATAATGATGAGTTCTTTCTATGTTACCAGCCACTTATAGATATCATCACAAACAAAACGGTATGTATGGAAGCTTTGCTAAGGTGGAGACACCCAAGAAAAGGTATAATCAACCCTATGGAATTTATCCCCATTGCAGAAGAGACAAAGCTTATAATACCAATAGGTGAGTGGGTTCTTCGGAACGCTTGCAGACAATTAAAGGAGTGGCATGAAATGGGCTATACCAACTCTGGTTTATCAGTTAATGTTTCTGTAATTCAATTGCAGCAACCTGACTTCGCTGAAGTCGTAAGCAGAATTCTTGTAGAAATCGGGCTACTCCCAAAATATCTTGAACTTGAAATTACTGAAAGTGTATTTATGGAGTCAATTCAAACAGTGGTAAGAAATTTAAATTGGATAAAGAAACAAGGCGTTAAAGTTTCAATTGATGATTTTGGTACAGGTTTTTGCTCCTTAAAATATTTTCAGGAGCTTGCCATAAATAGCTTGAAGATAGACAGGACGTTCATTTGCAATATAAAGGATGATGTTAACAAAGCGATTATTGATTCTGTTATTTTACTTGGACATAAGACAAACATACAAATTACTGCGGAAGGGGTGGAAACGAAAGAACAGTATGATTACCTTAAAAAGGGAGGATGTGATAAGGTTCAGGGGTATTATTTCAGTAAACCACTTTTACCAGAAGAAGCAATAGAAGTTTTGAAGCAGGATAGGGAAACGGGACATTGGGAGAGCTGGACAGGGAGTCGGACAAGGGGACAGGTTCCTAGCCTCTCTGTCCCTATTTAAATTCATGCTCGGCTTTTTTTATCAATAAAGTAATAAAATATATTATATATAATAATATAATATAGATGACTTTATCAAATATGCATCAAATATGCACCAAATAATTAGGAGGTTTTTGTTATGACAGAGCCGAGCATTAACAATCAAAAGAATAAAACAACAAATCAAACAGCAAATCAAACAGCAAATCAAACAGTGGAGAGTAGCATAATCCCGACATTTGACCCAGCAGATATTGAAAAGAATAAGGCCATGGCAGGACTTGCCTATGTTATCTTTTTCTTGCCACTATTAGCTTGCCCCGATTCCAAATTTGGGAAATATCATGCAAACCAAGGATTGATATTGCTAATTCTAGCTGTTGCAGGAAATATCATCCTGGGCATAATACCTGTAATTGGGTGGTTGCTTTTACCGATATTTTCTGTCGGTGTATTTGTATTAGGTATTATGGGATTAATTAACGGATTTAGTGGTAAAGTAAAAGAGCTTCCTATCATAGGTAAATTCAAGCTGTTAAAGTAATCCCAAAAGTAAGAGGTAAATTAAGTAAAAAGAACCATAAGTTCAGAAAAATGAGATTATAAAGAACG
>ENA-UOOK01004265-UOOK01004265.1-fermentation-metagenome-genome-assembly--contig:-NODE-4265-length-15507-cov-3.842933_pt1 | contig 15507 bp, 13 predicted proteins | sample MGYA00245777_ERZ724023 | MGnify/ENA primary metagenome ERZ724023 (study PRJEB28704, sample SAMN03018312) | fermentation metagenome | biome: anthropogenic terrestrial biome; feature: soil; material...
CTCGTAAGAACCTGTGCCCGCCGGGCACACCAATAAAAAACCCCGGATCCTGTCGGTTCCGGGGCATTAGCTTTTTTACCTGAAGCCTTTTCTTTTTAAAAATGTGGGAATTTCAGGACCTTCCAGGTCATCATCCACAAGAACCGGCTTTTTAATGGGTTCAGCCTGTTTTTTGTCATGGGACAGAACACCCGCCGGCTTATTCATTGGTGATCCCTTTTCAAAGCCTGTGGCAATAACTGTGATGACGATTTCATCCTTCAAGTTGTCATCAATGACAGCGCCGAAAATAATATTGGCTTCCGGATCAGCAGAGGCCTGTATGAGTTCAGCCGCCATATTGACTTCCTGAAGTCCGAGATCCGCGCCGCCCGTGATGTTTAACAACACGCCTCTGGCCCCTTCAATGGAAGTTTCCAGCAAGGGGCTGGAAATAGCCTGGCGGGCTGCCTCCTCAGCTTTATTTTCACCGGTGCCGTGGCCGATACCCATATGGGCAAGCCCGGTATCCAACATAATGGTCTTTACATCGGCAAAGTCCAGATTGATTAACCCTGGAACAGCAATTAAATCAGAAATACCCTGAACACCCTGCCTTAATACATCGTCTGCCAGATTAAAGGCCTTCAGCAGAGGCATTTTCTTATCGCCGATCTGAAGCAGCCTGTCATTGGGAATGGTAACCAGCGTATCAACAACGCCTTTCAGCGCTTCGACGCCGTTTTCGGCCTGCATCATACGTTTTTTGCCTTCAAAGAGAAAGGGCTTGGTGACGACTCCCACAGTGAGGATACCCATTTCTTTTGCAATCTGAGCAATAACCGGGGCCCCTCCGGTTCCGGTACCACCGCCCATGCCGGCAGTGACGAAAACCAGATCTGCATCCTTGATGGCCATGGCTATCTCATCACGGCTCTCATTGGCCGCCTTTTCACCGATTTCCGGATTTGCGCCGGCTCCTAAACCTTTTGTCAATTTATCGCCTATTTGAATTTTGGTATTTGCTTGAGAAAGGAACAATGCTTGTTTATCTGTATTTACAGAAATGAATTCAACACCCCTAAGACCTGCGGAAATCATACGGTTAACTGCATTATTTCCGCCTCCTCCGACACCGATAACCTTGATGCGGGCAAAACTTTCCATATCAATATCGAATTCCAACACTTTTGTATCCTCCTTATGAGTCATCTTGCGTAATATTTACAACCTAGCTATGGTATTATAATCTAATTGTTTTTCATAGTTTTATTATATAGTAAACCCGTATAAAATCAATATTAATTTGAAAAATGCACCATATTAGGCGCTAGATATGGAGTTTTGGGAAGTAATTTCTATTTTCACGCCATACGTATAGTGCTATTTAACATCTTTCAACTTAAAAAACTTCCGCCTTATATTGCCGAAGTTCAAGAATATTCTATTGCCAAAAGCAAATATGGCAGCCAGATGCAGCTGAATTCCCAGTTTATCCCCTATATAGGCCAGCAGAGCCGCCAGCAGGGAATTGCCAAAAAAGCCGGTAATAAATACTTTAATGTTAAATTTTCCTTCAAGGGAAGCCGACAAGGCACCCAGAACCGAATCCAGCGCCGCAAGAATGGCAACTGCGGCATATGTGGAATATGCCGGCGGAATATGATAGGGAATAAATATACCGATTAAAAGTCCGATAATAAGCCCAAGTATTGGTATCATAAGTAAACCTCCTGTATCTTCAGGTATTTATTCAGGAATAAAGCTTGGACCTTGCTCACCCGCAAACTCAAGCCTTCCGGTTTCCTTCGAGTTAATTTTCTTAAAGAAGATTTCCCTTGTAAAATCAATTGTATACTGAAGCTTGTCCTTGGGATTGAACTGAACGGTAACCCTGTTGTCCAAGGAGAGGAGCACATTATTTGCATCCACCATGTCAATCCAATCCAATACCTCAAAAAGCTTTAATGTCATGCTGCTGTCAGATTCCTGAATAGCCTCCAGTATTTCCACCCCTGCGGTAACCAGCTCAATGTCCGAAGCTTCAAGCTGCCCGCCCAGAGTATATTTTGAGAACTCAATCCCGCGGATTTCCTTCAGTTTCCCCTCCGGACGTGTGTGCGAAGCTTCAAGAACATAGCCCTCGTTGTCAACGGTGAGGTAATTGTCAAGGTAGCGTATATATGCCACGGGCTGCCTTTCCTCGATCTCGACGGAAATGGCGGCGGGAAATACGATACGGGCCTTGCAGCTTTTTACATAGGGCAGCCTTTCGATTCTATCCTCTGCTTCTGTTAGTCTCAGCTCCAAAATGGATTCGGGTGTGAACTTCAGCTGTCTAAAACCATTTTCCCCAAGTACAATGCCGGAGGCCTCCTTTATTTTTTCATCAGCATACCGTGTGTTCCCATGTACCTCCACCAAAGAAACATTGAACATGGGAGCAAACATTAAAAGCAAAAAGATCAATGACAGTCCGACTATCATAAAAAATATTTTCATTCGTCTTTTAGCACGCCGTTTTCGTGTTTTCATCTTTAGCTCCGTTTTTTAATTTTGAGAACCAAGCTGATAATAATCTCATTATATAAAGAATACGCTCAGTCTTCAACTCTTCTGATCTGGGCCCCGACTTTTGAAAGAACCTTTTCCACTTTTTCATAGCCCCGGTCTATATAGCCTACGCCCGAAATCCTTGTTTCCCCTTCGGCGATCAGACCTCCGATGATAAGCGCCGCTCCGCCCCGCAAGTCCCTGGCCTCCACCTCTGCGCCCGTCAGTCTTCCAACACCCCGGATAATCGCTGTTCTGCCCTGCACGCTGATGTCGGCACCGAGCTTCAGCAGCTGCTCGGTATACCGGAAACGGTTCTCAAAAACAGTTTCAACAACCACACTTGTTCCCGAGCACCGGGAAAGCACTGCCACAATCTGCGGCTGCATGTCTGTGGGAAAACCGGGATATGGCGAGGTTCTGATCAAATCCAATGCACTTAGTCTCCCATCGGATTCCAATGTCACCACTCCGCCCTGGTAATGCTTCACTCTGCAGCCGGTGCGCTTAAGGCAATATAGAATGGAGCCGATATGGTCATATTCGACCCCCGTTACAACCAGGCTGCCCCCTGTTGCAGCTGCAGCGGACAGATAAGTTCCGGCTGCAATCCGGTCGGGGATGATTTTGTGAACCACTTGTGTTTTTACGGAATTGACACCTTGAATCTTAATAACTCCCGTTCCTGCCCCATCGACCCCAATACCAATTTTCTTTAAAAAATTCTGCAGGTCCTCAATTTCGGGCTCCTTGGCCGCATTTCGGATCAAGGTTTCGCCTTCTGCGAAACAGGCGGCCAGCATGATGTTTTCAGTAGCACCGACACTGGGGTAATCCAGGAGAACTTCACAACCTTGAAGCTTTGCTGCAGTAACCCGGAGCATACCATGATTCAATCCGTCAACAGAGGCACCCATTTGCTCCAGGGCTCTAAGATGCATATCTATCGGCCTCATGCCGATTTCGCATCCGCCGGGATAGCATATGGTCACCTCTCCGCACCGGGCCAGGACTGAGCCTAAAATAATGATAGAGGATCTCATCCTTTTTGCAAGTGCTTCGGGAATACTGGAACTTGTCAAATCACTTGCATCGACTTCAATCCGGGCTCCTTTTCTTTTGATCTTACACCCTAAAGCTGACAGTATTTCCAACATTGTAGAGACGTCGTCCAACTCCGGGCAATTCTCAAGTATGCTGGTACCATTGTTCAAAAGCGTGGCGGCAAGTACTGGAAGCACTGCATTTTTGGCTCCTGGTATTTCTATAATGCCACTCAGTCTTGAACCTCCGGCAATTATGAGATTGCTCACACAGAACACCCCCGGAAGCAAAAGTATTGAACACATTTCATAATATGCTTCCGGTAAATTGGTGTTACAAACGGGCAGACATAGTTTTCTTTAATAGGAAATAAATTGTGGACGAGGCATCCCTTATCCCCATTTTCTTGCTTCCCGCCGACATTTTGGCGCGCAGGTCCGAATTCGCGATAAGCTTTTGTATTTGACCATATAAAATTTCCGAGGTCAGCTGGCTCTGCAGAATAACCACCGCCGCACCTCTATGCTCCAGCGCCCTGGCGTTGTATTCCTGATGGTTTTCGGCCACATAGGGTGACGGAACTAGTATGGCCGGTACCCCCAGGGCAGTGAGCTCGCTTAAAGTAATGGCTCCGCCCCTGCAGACAGCAAGATCGCAGCTGGCCAGAACTTCGCCCATATTATAAAGGTATGGTTCAATCCGGATATTGGGCGGCACCGGAACTTTGATCGCCTTCATGACCTGTTCAAAATGTTTCATTCCGGTCGCCAAAATCAGCTGATAAGGAATCTCCGACCCATGAAGATTGACCATATCGGCTACACACTGATTCAAATGCTCTGCGCCGAGGCTGCCCCCAAATACGACGACTAAAGGCTTATTGGGGTCGAGTTCCAGTTTTTTTCTGGCTTCGGTACGGTCTATAGAAAAAAGTTCCCCCCTGACCGGGTTACCTGTTAAGGTTACTTTTGCCTTCCCTTTGAACCTGGCACGGGATTCCTCAAAGCTAATGGCCACACTATCGACAAAATGGGACAGAATTTTATTAGTAACACCCGGAAAAGCGTTTTGTTCGTGGATGAGGGTGGGAATTTTTTTTAGGGTCGCGCTAAATACTACCGGGCCGCAGACATATCCTCCTGTTCCGATAACCGCATCGGGTCTAAACTCTTTGATTATCTTCTTGATGGCCCCAAAGCTTTTCACAAGCCTGACCACAGTCTTCAGGGTATCTGCAGTAAGCTTCCGTTTAAAGCCGCTGACCTCAATGTATTCAATAGGAAACCCCTCCCGGGGGACCAGCTTACTTTCAAGACCATGTTTTGTTCCCACAAAAAGAATGTCCGCATCCGGTTCACGGGACAAGATTTCTTTGGCAATGGCGATTCCGGGATTGATATGTCCGCCGGTTCCGCCCCCGGATATAAGATATCTCATAAATTAATATTCACCTGCTTTCTTATTCGGCAAATTACGCTTCATATTAAGATCTGCACTGCTGTCCACCTGTAAGCGAAGGCCGTAAGCCGAAGACCCCTTTGAGATATTCAGAAGAATCCCGATGGAGGTCATCAGAAAAACCAGGGATGTTCCGCCATAGCTGAAAAAGGGAAGAGGCATGCCTGTCGCCGGGACAGTTGAAGTTACAACAGCAATGTTGATGATGGTTTCCACGGCCACAAGGGAAGTGATGCCCGCAGCAATTAAGCTTCCCAGCATATCGGGTGCGTTCATGGCGACCCGGATGCCTCTCCATATAAAGAGTATAAACAGGATAATCACAGTCGCCGCGCCTACAAAGCCTAATTCCTCAGCCAGAATTGAAAAGATAAAATCGTTATGCGGTTCGGGAAGATATAAATACTTTTGGAGACTCTTGCCCAGCCCGCGTCCGAATAAAGAACCCGAAGCTATGGCATAGAGTGAATTGACAACCTGGAATCCGCTTCCTGTCGCATATTTAAATGGGTCCAAAAAGGAGAGTATACGCTCCTGCCTGTAAGTATCGCTCATGATAAGCTCCCAGCCTAAAACCGCAACCGGCAGGGCTAGCGCTAAAAAGTGCCTGATCCTGGCGCCGGCCGCAAAGAGAATGATGACTGAAACGGCTGTAATAAGAATGATGCCGCTCATATGAGGCTCCAAAAATAAAAGCGCGTCGGTAACCCCTACCACCAGCAGATAGGGCAGGAGCCCCGTAAAGAAATATCTCAGTTTTTCACTGTTCTTTGATAGGCTGAAGGATAAGAACAAAATCATGGCAATTTTCGTAAATTCAGATGGCTGAAAGGAGAGGGGACCAAAATTGAACCACCGCCAGGAACCGTTAATATTGCTGCCGATGCCGGGGATACGCACCAGTATCAGAAGCACGGTGCTGATCACCATCAGAACAGGCGAACTCGCAGCAATTCGCCTGTAATCTATATTGGAGAAAATGAACATGGCAATGAGCCCGATGGCTGCCACTAAAAGCTGCTTAATCAGGTAATGATATTTGTTTCCGATATAGTAAAGGGCATTATATGAGCTTGCACTGAAGATCATAATAGTCCCAAGAGCCAGGAGAACCAACACTGTAAAAAGAAGCCAGAAATCATACTCTCTTTTTCGCAAATTAATCACCTCAAAAGCAGAAAAGCTGCAATACAGCTCATTATTGTCACCAGTGTGAAGACCGCTACCACCTTAATCTCGCTCCAGCCCTTATACTCAAAGTGGTGGTGCAGGGGAGCCATCAAAAAAACACGCCTGCCGGTCTTTTTGAAATAAGCAACCTGTATTATTACAGATAATGTTTCGGCCACATAGATTATACCTGCCAGCGCTAAAAATAGCGAGGTTCCCGTAATAATTGAAACAGCTGCAAGGGCGCCGCCCAGAGCAAGAGATCCGGTATCTCCCATAAAAACCTTGGCAGGATAGAGGTTGTAAATGAGAAAACCCAGGATTCCGCCTGCCAGGCTTGCACAAAACAGGCGTATATAATTCCATTCCCCGTTGTGCATGGAGACAACGGTGAGAAAGAGCAGCACAATAGTGGTGACCGAACCGGCAAGACCATCTAAACCGTCTGTCAGGTTCACTGCATTTGTAAAGCTTAACAGAACAAAAATACAGAAGGGTATGGCAATAGCCAGAGGCATATATACAGGGTTATCCATACCCAAAATGGGTAAAATCAATGCAGCCGCCTGCCGGGTAGAGGAAACCGCATACCAGACAAACAGCCCCGATACTAGGAGCAGTCCCGCCATTTTTTGCCTGGGTGACAGGCCTTTATTGTTCCTTTTGACAATCTTGATGTAATCATCTAAAAAGCCGATGGCGGCAAATCCAAGAGTAACTAGTACCAGCGGCAGAACCCGGATATCCCAAAAGCTGCAGACGATGCCAAAGACAACTAAAGGTACTAGGAATATAACGCCTCCCATGGTGGGTGTTCCTGTTTTTACTTTATGGCTTTCAGGCCCCTCTTCTCTCTCTGTTTGACCGAACTTCAACTTTCTTAAGAGAGGGATCAGCAGTTTGCCTGCCACTGCGGACAGGAGAAAGCTTATCAGGTATACCAAGACCTGGAGGGGCACCGACTTTAGTATCAATCGCATGGTTTTTTCAATCCTTCCTCTAGAAGCTCCTGCACCAGCACATCTAGCTTCATCCGCCGTGAACCTTTAAAGAGGAGAATATCCCCTTTTTGCATCAGGGCCTGAATATAGGACTTGGCATCGGAACTATTTTCAAACAGGATCGATACGGTTCGTGAACCTCCGTCCTCTTCCGCCCCCTTGATATACCATCGGGCCAAGTCGCCGATTCCTATAAGATATTCTATGCCGTAAGCTGAGACAAGTCTTCCAATTTCCTTATGTGCATCAATGGCCCAGTCTCCAAGCTCCAGCATATCACCCAGTACAGCCCATTTTCTCTTCCCGCTGCCAATATCACACAATATGTCCAAAGCGGCTTTTACAGAGCTGGGAGCCGCATTATAGGAGTCGTTGATGAACTTGACTCCATCCCGCTCCTCAATTCCCACCCTTAGTTGCTGGGCAGAATAGCCGAGAAGTCCCGATTCAATTTCCCGCTCATTCATGTGCAGAATTTCGGCCACAGCAATGCCGGGCAGTGCATTGTAAACATTATGCACACCCGGTGCGGGAATAAAGAGATTCATTTCCCGTTCAGGCGTCTGGACCTGGAAGCTGACACCCTTTTCTCCCTTTGAGCTCAAATCCAAAGCCCAGACATCCTGGCCTTCGTTAATCCCGTAAAACACCGTTTTATGAGGAAGCAGGCCTCTCAATCCCGATAAAAGCTCATCATCTCCGTTTAAAACCACGATCCCGTCTCGGCTCATGCCCTCAAGGATCTCAAGCTTAGCCTTCAATATATTTTGCCGCGATCCCAGCCGTTCAATGTGTGAGATGCCTATATTGGTAATGACTGCAATATCGGGCCTTATAATATGGGTGAGCATGCTGATCTCACCAAATCCCCGCATACCCATTTCAAAAACAGCCGCTTCATGGCTGTCATCCAGTTCCAGCACAGAAAGCGGAAGCCCTATTTCATTATTATAATTTCCCCGGGTTTTGTGAACCCGATACTTTGCCGACAGAATTGCTGCAATCATTTCTTTTGTACTGGTCTTGCCGACACTTCCGGTAACGGCCACAACAGGTATTTTAAAAAGCTTTCGGTATTCCGATGCCAATTTTCCCAAAGCCTCGACAGTATTGGGAACAATCACTGCGGGAATATGCTCCGGAACAGTTTTCCCCTCATTGACCATGACAAGGGCTGCGCCATTTTTGAAGGCTTGCTCCAGAAAATCATGGCCGTCAAAATGATCACCGGCTATAGCAATAAAGAGCGACCCACTAGATAGAGTCCTCGTATCGGTGGAAATCTGGCGGATCATTACATTGCCGGGCCCATGGAGCCGTCCATTGACCATCTTCGCTACCTGAGCTGCACTTAATATTCTCAAGATTATCCCTCTGCTTCCTTAAGTATATTCTCTACAATTTCACGTTCATCGTAGTGAATGGTTTTATCCTTAAAGATTTGATATGTTTCATGTCCTTTGCCCGACAGCACAATAATATCATCTGGCCGGGCATGTTCCAGCGCATAGCGGATGGCTTGCGTCCTGTCCTCAATAACAATGTAATCTCCGCCGGCTTCCTTGATACCCTCTTCAATATCGGTCAAGATCTTAGAAGGCTCCTCGGTTCTGGGATTATCCGACGTAATGATGGTAAAATCGGCAATTCTCCCCGAAACAGCCCCCATGAGAGGTCGTTTGGACCGGTCCCTGTCGCCCCCGCAGCCGAATACACTGATTAAACGGCCCCTGGCAAAGTTCTTGACGGTAGAAAGGATGTTTTCCAGGCTGTCTGGCGTATGAGCATAGTCAATCATGACGGTATAGGATTTTCCGGGCGTCGGCACAACTTCCGCCCTTCCCGGAACCTGGACATTTAAAAGCCCCTCTGCGATCTTATCCGCTCCAATTCCCTGCATTCCGCATACCGATATGGCCGCAAGAGCGTTATAAACACTGAACAGACCCGGTACCGACACCTTTAGCCTCTTTTTGAACCAAGGCGTTTTCACATCAAACTCCACCGAATCTGAATGGGTGGTTATATTTTCAGCCATTACGTCGGCATCTTTTTCTATGCCATAAGTCAGAATTGGACAGCGGGCCTCTTCCATGAGCCGTCCGGTATAGGGGGAGTCCATATTGACAATACCCTGTTTGCACATATTGAACAATCTTTGCTTGGAAGTAAAATAATCTTCCATATCAGGGTGTTCAAAACCGCCGATATGATCCTTGGAGAAGTTTGTAAAAACCCCGATGTCAAAATCGCAGGAAGATACCCGGTGAAGCTTGAGCCCCTGGGATGAAACCTCCATGACAACGGTACCAGCGCCCTTATCCTTCATTTTTTCAAACATTTCCTGCAAGTCGTAGGATTCGGGCGTGGTTCGCCTGGCCGGAATTTTCTCGCTGCCGATGCAATTGGCGACAGTTCCTATAAGCCCCACGGTATTCCCCGCCTTTTCCAAAATGGAACGGACCATATAGGTGGTTGTGGTTTTTCCTTTTGTACCAGTGATGCCAATCAGCTCCAAGTTCTTGGAAGGGTTTCCGAACCATTCCGCCGAAACTGACGCCAGAGCCTCCCGGGTATCCCGGACCTTTATAATCGTTACCTGTCCTATTACAGAAACGTCTTTTTCCACGATCAGCGCAGTAGCGCCATTATCAACGGCCTGCTGGGCGTACTGGTGGCCGTCAGCGGCAAAACCGTCAATACAGACAAAAAGATATTTAGGCAGCGCCTTTCTGGAATCATAGGTCACGCCCCGTATTTCCATATCCAGGCTTCCGCTTACGGCCAAAGGTTCAAGTTTGATCATTAAATCTTTTAATAACATTAAAATTCCTCCCGGAATATTTATCCCTTAGATTATATCCTTATTGATATACCATAATCAATGGGATACACCATATAAGCCCTTTTTGGATAGCTGCGCAGCTTAATCCACCACCATCTCCACAAAATTTATGTCTACCACGTCGCCTTTCTTGAGCTTTGTACCGGCAGGGTATCCCTGCTTGATGACCTTGCCGCTGCCCCGAATTCGAATATTGAGGCCTGCCCTATTCATCGCATCCTTAGCCTCTTCCACCGTCTTATTCGTAAGGTTGGGCATGGTGGTTGTCAATTCGGTCTGGTCTACATTGGTATACAATATGATGGTAGCGCTTTGCGGCACTGAAAAATCAGCCTTGGGCGTTTGGTTGTATACAATGGCAGTTTCATCGGTCTCAGTTCCTTCAATGGTGTATTTCAGGCCGAAGGCCTTCAGCTTTTCTCCAGCTTGTTTTACGGTTAGTCCTGTCACATTGGGAACATATACTTCCTGAGCCAGCTGCTCCTTGTCTTTTTGGGTGTATTCCCTTTCTATTTGCATATATTCCAAGATTTCTTCCACCAGCTTTCCGGCAACAGGAGCAGCCAGAACACCGCCGGACTTGGGCTCTATTTGGGGATGGTCCAGCACGACGAGAACACAGATTTCAGGCTTGTCGGCAGGTGCAAAAGCCATGAAGGAAACGATATACCTGCCCTCGGAATCCGTTTGAAGAGTCTCGGAGGTTCCGGTTTTTCCGGCTATTCTATATCCGCTAACATAGGCATTCTTACCGGTTCCTACCGAAACGACCCCCTCTAAGATGGTGCGCATGGTTGCGGAAGTCTCGTCCGAAATAACCTTGCGGACCACTTCAGGTTCAAATTTCTTGATAATATTTCCTTCACTGTCACTAATCTGCTTGATAATGGTAGGCTTCATCAGGTTTCCGCCGTTTGCTATGGCCCCGTAGGCGGTAATCAGCTGTATGGGGCTTATCTGGAAGCGCTGTCCAAAGGACGAAACCGCCAGGTCTATCTCCTGGGGATTTGAATGCCACAGTTTTTTATAGTCTTCATTGGTGGGCTCGCCCTGGATCTCGATTCCCGTCCTCTCCTGGAATCCGAACATCTTTATATACTCGTAGAACTTCTTGATGCCCAAATCCAGTGCCGTGTCGACAAATACCGGGTTGCATGAATTATATACGGCATGGGTGAAGTCCTCCGCACCATGGCCGCCTCTCCTCCAGCAGTTGATGGTGTGCCCCGCAAGAGATATGGGCTTGCAATATTTAGGGGTGGTGGCGGAAACGACCCCCTCCTCTATGGCTGCCGAGGCGGTTATGGCTTTAAAAACAGACCCCGGTTCATAGGTATCCATCACAGCCTTGTTTCTAAAAACCGTCTGCCAGAGAAGCTCGCTGTCTTCGGTATCACCGAAGCCCTTCCAGTCGGTATCCTGCAGATAGCTGGGAAGTGCATCCGGATCATTGGGGTCAAAATCCGGTTTGGAGACCATTGCCAGTACCTCACCCGTATTGGGATTCATCACAATGGATGTGGCGCCGCGTTTCAGATTATAGTCCAAAATTGCCTGATCCATCGCTTTTTCTGTAAAGTGCTGAATGGTTTCATCGATGGTCAGGTAGACATCATAGCCATCTATGGCATCTACATAGCGCTCTTTGGAAAAGCTGATCTGCCGGCCTAAAACATCCACTTCATTCATGATTTTTCCAGGCACTCCCTTAAGGGTGCTGTCAAGGGTCAGCTCAATGCCCAAAAGCCCCTGATCATCCACACCGGTAAAGCCCAATATATGGGAGGCCAGGTTTCCGTTAGGATAATAGCGTTTGGAGTCTTCATCCACATAAATACTTTGAAGTTTGGACTTGGACAGGTAGTTCCTGACCTCCGTCCCTACCTCCCGCTCTATCTTTCTTTTCAGATACTCATACCGGGAATTCATCTGAAACTTTTTCATGATGGCTTCCGAGTCCATTTCAAGAAATCCGGCCAGATCGTTGGCAATGGAAAGAAGCTTGCTTTCATCCCCTTCCACCTCATCGCGAAGCTCCTTTGGATTTACCGAGACAGTATCCACCGATGCGCTGATAGCCAGCCCTTTTCCGTTTCTGTCATAAATAGTGCCCCGTTTTGGGCTGATCAGCCTTTTTTGTGTCTGATTGGCGTATGCCATCTTTTGGTATTCTTCACCTTTAGCAAATTGGATAAAGCCTATGCGATAGACCAGGAAAAAAAGCATGGCAGTAAAAGTAAGCATCAGAATAAACTCTCTTCTTTTAAGCTTTGTCGAGTTCGGCTTATCCTGGGAATTGCTTTTATCGGTTTTGTTTTTTAAAGTTCTTGCCTTTTTTGCCGCAGTTTTTCTTGAGCTGCCTTTTCGGTTATTGGGATAACTTCCTTTCATTCACTTTCTCCTGCAAAAAAAGGACGATAGACTGATCTTTACGGTATTTATACCAAATATCAATCCATAGTCCCAACAGTTCTAATGTAAATATATTAGCTTCCATATGCTTTCTTGTCTGTTACTTATTTTATAATTCAATTTATTGGATTTTTATTGAATTTAAGGCAATATAGCCCGCACAATATTCAATATATTTTCAGTAAGAGAAGCATGCCGGATAGTCTGATCAATATAATCATGATCGACAACAACACTATAATTGTTTTTGGGAACACTGACCTCTACTACCTGATAACTTTCAGGACTATGCATATTAAGCTCCGTCTCGGCGATCTCCTTGACACGGTCCAGGTTGATGCTGGTGGCTATTTCGACCTCCAGCTTTCTGTTTTCATATACCAGCCGGCTATACTCTGCATTCATGTTCCCCATTTTATAATTGAGCTCTGCAATGACAGAATAACGATAGAGAAGAACAAAGCTGACGGCTGCTACAAACAGGACGCAGAATATCATTTTGGACTTGGGCAGATGGGAATGGTAAGGAAGTGCTTTAATATCCGGCTTACTTTGAGCTTTCCGACCCGTATCGTTTCTTTCCTGTCTTTCAGGAAAGCTCGGCGCTGTGCTTCCATAAATATAGCTATTCTTTCTCTCCACGTTATTCACCTCTTTTCATATGCAAGTCTGCAGGAATGATTTTTTCCTATGAAACGCTTTGGGTGATTACGGGGCCTTTCAGCAAGGCCCCGCCAATCGATCCTCCATGGCTTTTGTACTTTCATTTTTTCTTCTTTTGTAAATTAAAGATCTTTTGTACATTTGCTCATTTTATCCTGTGCAGCTTAAAAATCTTATGTAAATCAAGCATGTCAATGCTTTAATGTCGACTGATCTTTTGTAAACTTCAATGCTTTTGTAATTTTTAAATCTTTTGCAATTTTCAAATCTTTTGTATTTTAAAATCTTTTGTAATTTATTACTTTTATCTTTTGTAAAAATTAAATATGAAGGAATCATATTTTTTTCATTTGTACTTTTTACTCTTTTGTATCATATACATAAATCACTTAGTCAGCATCTTTATAGCTTTTCGGCAATCCTGAGCTTCGCGCTGCGAGCCCTCGGATTCTGATCCAGTTCATTTCCCGAAGGCTGTACGGGCTTTCTGGTGATAATCTTCAGCTTAGGCTTTATGCCGCATACACATTGAGGCAGGTCCTTAGGGCATATACAGCCTCGAGAAAGCTGCTGAAATGCTCTTTTAACGATCCGGTCTTCCAGGGAATGGAAAGTGATGATGGCCAGCCTTCCGCCGGGGCTTAAGATATCGGCCACATCCTCAAGCAAGTTTTCCAGAACTTCCAGCTCTCTGTTTACTGCGATTCTTATAGCCTGAAAGGTTCGTTTGGCAGGGTGCGGGCCTTCCCGTCTGGCCGCCGCAGGAATAGCAGCTTTTATAATGTCCACCAGTTCGCCGGTTGTATTTATGCTACGAGTTTCACGGGATTTGACAATGAATTCGGCAATCCTGGAAGCCCAATTTTCCTCACCATAATCCCTTATAATCCGGGTGAGTTTCTCCCGGCTCCAGGTATTCACCAGGGTCCGGGCATCAAAGTCATCGTTCCGATTCATTCTCATATCCAGGGGAGCATCGTGCTGATAGGAAAAGCCCCGTTCCCCCTCATCCAGTTGGTGGGAGGAAACCCCCAAATCCAGAAGTACACCGTCCACGAAAGTCAGTTTTTCTTCTTCGATTGCTTCTCTTATGTTTTCAAAGTTCGTATGCTTAATCATAAACCGGGCCTTGGTGTCTATGCTTGAAAGTCTCTTTTGGGCGGCTTTAACAGCATTCTCATCCTGATCAATCCCAATTAATAATCCCTTTGGTCCAAGACGCTTTAATATTTCGGAAGAATGCCCTGCCCCGCCCAGAGTTCCATCTACATAAACACCATTTGAGCGGATATTCAAGAATTCTATGCACTCCTCCAGCATGATGGGCTTGTGTTCGAACTCCATGCATTTTCCCCATTTCTAAAAATCAATGTCCAGTGATTCAAGCAGCTCGTCGATGTCCTCCACCTCAGCGCTCTGTGCGTTCTCTGCGCTCCAGATTTCGATGCGGTTCACAGTTCCGATAAACACAACATCCTTTTGCAGTTCTGCTTTTTCTCTCAATTCCTGGGGAATCAAAATGCGTCCCTGGCTGTCCATCGTACAGTTGGTTGCATTGGCACAGAAATGTCTTATAATCATTCGGCTGTCTTTTTTGGAAGTAGGGAGCTGCTGAAGCTTTTCTACAAATTTCTTCCATTCATCCATAGGGTAAATATAAAGGCTTTTTTCCTCCGAACCCCTGGTGAGAACAAATTTGTCATCGAGGTCTGCACGAAATGCCGCAGGAACAAATACACGCCCTTTTTGATCAAGTGCATTTGTGTATTTGCCAATCAGCATTCAGTCCACCTCCACCACTTTGCTCCACTTACCACCACTTGTATTGTATTTTACCCCTAGTAGCCACACTCGTCAACCCCCGATAAAGCGATCACGGCATAAAAAAAGAAGGCGTTTCATCAAAAACGTCTTCTCTCGGTTCACCCTTGAAATTAATATAAATACAATATCTTGTATTTATGAAAAGTCATAACTACCAAATATACTTTTGAAGCTTTTACCATATTTTCAAGAGCACTGGATTTTTCTTAATTTTGTAATACAATTGTAACTTAATTTTAATATTATTTACACTTCGAACATCGGCCGCTGCCGCCGCATAGAAATACTCATAATAATGCCTATCGCAATATAATTAACCACCATTGAAGTCCCGCCATAACTGATAAACGGCAGGGGTATACCGGTGACAGGCAGCATGCCGATATTCATTCCCACATTCTCGACAAAATGAAAGAGGAACATGGCCATGAGCCCCACCACTATATAAGCGCCAAATTGATCCTTAGCATAACGCGAGATATAGAGGCATCTAAGCAAGAGAACCGCAAACAGGATGACAACGATCATTGCCCCAATAAAGCCCCATTGCTCGCCGAT
>ENA-UOOK01004266-UOOK01004266.1-fermentation-metagenome-genome-assembly--contig:-NODE-4266-length-15500-cov-11.520168_pt1 | contig 15500 bp, 8 predicted proteins | sample MGYA00245777_ERZ724023 | MGnify/ENA primary metagenome ERZ724023 (study PRJEB28704, sample SAMN03018312) | fermentation metagenome | biome: anthropogenic terrestrial biome; feature: soil; material...
TAATCCTGTCTCCATTATCTTCAGGCTCATTTGAATAGTCAGAGGACGGATACCCAGCATCAATGCATGGGGAACTCGTACTATCCTGTACCCATGCTGTTCCAGTCCAGCGCCCAGCCACTGATTTAAGGTGATAATCACCATTTTTACTATTTACAAATAGAGGATCTGCATAGATATCTGTTGTAGACTTGACATTTTTGTAATTCCCGGCAGCATTGTTATACAGGCAGTTATTTTCCAGTATGATAGTGTGTGATTTGGGGAAACAGTTTGAAACACCATATCCAGTACCGGTCCCTTTTGTGGTTCTGGGAACTGTATTAACTATTATATTATTACGGGCCGTGGTCGTGAATCCTGTTCCTGAAGGTCCGGCATTGCTATCCTTGAAATACATATTTACAATTGCAGCATTGTGGACTCCGTCAAAGACGTTATTCTCTATCAGTACATTATGGAATCCACTGCCAAGAACTCCACCAACCCATTCAATATTTTTATTTGTACCAGAACCTTTGAATATGTTATGGTGGATGTAACAGCTTGTTAAGGACTTATCATATGCTCCGGCAGTTCCGATAAGCCATATACCTGGCCCGTAGGTATTTGTAATTAAGTTATCATAGATTTCTACATTCATACGATCGGCTGATCTTTGGACCTGAATACCTGGGCCTGCATCCGGATAAGAATCAATGAAATTGTCGTGGAACTTTACGTTATCTGAATTCCAGACTCTGAGTGCGCTATTTATCCGGCATGTAATCTTGTTATTCCAGGCTTCTACGTTATCAGATTCAATAGCATAAAGCCCATCGTGCCCAAGCAAATAGATTGTATTGTTATAGAACTTGATATTTTCACAATAGTATGTGCGCAGCCCGTCGCCATGCCCATCATGCATGTACATATCATGGACAGTTATATTTTTTACTCGCCCGAAATAAATACAGTTGTAATACCCTCTTCCTTTTGAGGTTTCGGTGTTACCGTTATGATTTGCGTTTATTTCAAACCCTCTTACAGTAATATTGTTTATTGAACCCTTACTGCCAATTAAGGGGATCATAGGTGTATTAGTCCATCCTGCATGATCAACCAGTTTAACAACAGCATTGGAATCTCCCTCCAGAATTGTGTTGCTGCTCTGAATATAAATGCTGTTACTGATCGTATATGTAAAAGGTCCTTTAAGGTGGACAGTTGTATAAGCAGGGTTTTCTGCCACGAATTTAAGGGCCTGATTTATCTGCACTTCGTCAGCTTTTCCGTCACAGTTAAAGTCCCCACTCCCATCTCCTGCAACGTAAACAATAGGAGCTGTCGGAGTCTTACACAAAGCAGTAGGAATACAGGCAAGAATAAGACAGCCTATTAGGAAAGAGATTATGAATTTTCGATTCAACTTATCACCTGAGATTGTTATATTTCAGTTTTTTACCTATTTCTGAGTAAATTCAGTTTTTCGGGAGTATCATTGTACAAAAAACGATACTGTTTATTTCTTTTAACCTCGATTTTTTTGTTCTGTATTTTGGTCTCTTCTTGAGGTCTTGTAAATAGTATTCACTCCTGGTATGAATAAATCATAAAGAACTCTGGCGCAAAATCCTTAGGCCAGAACTAATCTATTTGAATAAGGAGAGATGCCGGTACGGTAGAATAATATTCTATTTTTCAAATAGCGTCCCTATGTAAGTTAATTCCCCCTTTTACAAACAATAGGCACAATTTACTATAGTTGTTCCTAATTTAATTTTAATTGTTATCATTGTAAATTAGAGCTTTATATTATAAAAGAGTATATGCAATGTTTTAAATATTTTTTAAAAGTTCAGAATGGAAAGTTTTGATAATAAAGCTTTGATAAAACTATCAAGGAACTAATACAAGCTCAAATATTGACAAAATTTTGATGTATGTCCCGTAATTAATAGCTGTAATTAATAATTTTTAATTGCATCATTACAAGCATCAAGTACTCTTTTTGCAACACTACTCCAGCTATGATTCTCAACTATATATCTGCGGCCCTTATATCCCATTGAATTCCTGGCACTTTCATCGGGAAGTAATTTCATTACAGCAGCGGCGAGCTCTTCAGGGTTTTCAGGGGCTACTGAAATCCCACTTCCTGAAAGCTCAATTAGGTCTTTTACACCAGGAATACCGCTTGCTATAAGTGGTTTCCCGCAGGCAAGATATTCATACGTTTTTAAAGCTGATAAGCCGATTTTCGAATTTCTTTCTTTTATAAATGGAGCAACACAGATATCCGAGGCATTAATGTACATGGGAACTTTTTCGTAAGGAATCCTTCCAGTAAAAATGAATTTATCCAATAAGCCCAGGTCCTCTGCCAGTTTCATCCATTCTTTTTTCATAACACCGTCTCCGACAACCAGAAAGCGGGTATCAGAATACTCTTTCAGGATTAAAGGCGCTGCTCTGATCAGATATTCAACACCTTGCCAGGGAATCAAATTCCCAACAAAACAGATATAGCGCAGAGAACTGTCTAAATTTAAGTCATATTTTACTTTTTCTTTATCCATCGGGATAAATAACTCCGTGTTAGCACCATTATTAATTACAACAATTTTGGATTCCGGAATGGAATATATATCCATAAGTCCTTTTTTTACTCCACTTGTTACGGTTATTAATTTACTACATCCACTAAAATTTATATTTTCTATTAATCGTGCAATCTTAATATTCAATTTTGATGAACCTTGAATAATCATCTCATCAATTGTAAGCCCGTTGACTTCTCCAACTTGAGTAATTCTTAGAAGAGATGATACAATAGTAGAAGAAATACTATGTCCAGATAATCTTGTATAAAATAAGTCCGGTTTTAATTTGATAGAATAATAAATAAGGTATGAAAAGAGAGACAATTGATATATGAATATATTTAAATAATTAGAAAGTAAGAACTTGAAATGAGTAGAGGGGACTTCTATGATATTTGGGCATTTAAAGCTCCCGTTTTCCGAGCTCTTGGTAAAAAGAAACACATCAACGCCTAGTTTTTGAAGGTTGTTAAACACTTCAATTGCATGGACATTGGACCCGTTAAATAAATCCAATTGCCTTCCATAAATAATGAATAATTTCATTAATTTCACTCCCAATTAATATATAAAAATGAATCTAAATTTTTGAAGGTTTACTGATGAAAAAAGGATAAATCATGTATCATAACAGGACAGTCGATGATACAATTTTTCAAATCCATCTGTAATTTTTTCCCAGTCATAGTTTTTTACAATATGATTTCTGGCATTGGCTCCGATCTTGTTTCTAAACTCTTCATTCTCTAATAGATATATTACTGATTCAGCTAGTTTTTCCGGATTCTTCTGAGGCACCAGTAGACCGTTTTCACTATCTTTTATTAATTCGGCACTTCCTTCAACGTTTGTTGCAATTGAGGGAATGCCACATGACATAGCTTCCATTAAACTTGTTGGAAATCCCTCTCTATAAGAAGGCAATACAAAAATAGTTGCGTTTTGGTAATATTCGATAATCTGCGATTTACTTAAAGAGCCGGTAAATATTATGTTATTTTCCAATTTAAGTTTGCTCACCTGTTTTTTTAAACTATCTAAAATAGTTCCAGATCCCACTAAAATAAACTTAACATCAGGATATTTTTTACATACAATGCCCGAACATTCAATTAAATCTGATAATCCTTTAAATACTTCAAACCTGCCTGTATATATTACGGATCTTAAATTTGATCTGTTTTTAGAGGGTACAAAAAAATTCGTATCAACCCCATTATGAACTATAGTAATCTCTTTTTTAATTGAATGATATGCTCTAAACTCATCAGCACATGAGTTAGATACAGCTGTCAACATATCACTTTTCTCGACAATTTCCTGTTCTAATTTGAATAGGTGATTGCGTAGTAGTTTTACAATAAAAAAATGCAAAGTTTTGGCTTCCATAAAATCCAGCTTTTTTTTAGAAGCACCATGTGAAGTGAATACAACAGGCAACGAATTGTTAAATACCGGTTCAACTGGCATAAGTGTACCGTGTAAATGAATTAGATCAAAATCAAACTTTAATGATTTAAGCAATTTATTGACATATATTTGATGAATTTTAAACGGAGATGGGAAAAACGGGATAAATCTTACCCTATAAACAGAAATCCCCTCTATCTCTTCACAATATGTTTTTCTCCAGGTTCCCCTCGTAATAACTGTGACCTCATGACCTCTCTCTACAAGTCTTTTTGACAGATTATAAACATAAGTGCTTATACCCCCTACATCTGGTGGGAACTCAGAAGTATACATACAGATTTTCATAATTTTAGTCCTGTGTAATTAAATGAAAACAAGAATTTTGGATCTAATTAAAATAATATACTTTTGTGCTCGAAAGAGATTATTATAAACTTATTTTAGATATTATTTGCGTGATCCCTCTATAAAATGAATTATATGGGAATCCACCTTTTGATACCCCTTTCAGTAATTCTGAACACCCTTCTTTATATTTTTTATTAAACAAAAGATCATAAACACCGTGGTCACACAAATATCGCCCATGGTTTCTGATTCTCATTTCATTAATCAAATTCTCAAAGTCAGCTGATTCATAACCATCATGACCAAAGTTTCTTCTTTCTATTGTAAATTCTCTAGCGATGTCTGCATATATTCGTTGCAGAGTGTGGTGCTGCATAGTTACACTACCATCAGAAACTCTCCATCTAATTAGAGGTAGTGGGATGTTAGATAATTTGTACCTGTCATTAAGTCTTAAAATTAGATCATAATCCTGTGAGTATCGAAACTTTTCTCTGTAAGCTCCCACATCATCTAGAGCTTTCTTTCTGAACATTAAAGAACTATGAATAAAAGGATTAAGATTGATAATAAATTTATTCACAAAATATGGTTGTGACATTACATTCATAGATCCAATTTTATCCCCAAAACTGTTGATCAGGTGAGCTCCAGATCCTATCAGTCCAACATCAGGATAAGCATGTAAGTAATCAAGCTCTTTCTCCAATCTTGAGGGTTCTGCAAGATCATCGGAGTCCAGCCTTGCAATATATTCTCCACTAGTATTCTTAATTCCAATATTAAGAGAAATTGTCAAACCAAGATTTTTTCTATTATCTATGACTTTAATTCTGGAATCCTTTTCTGAAAATTGATTAATTATTTTTAGAGTATTGTCCGAAGAGGCATCATTTATAATGATAAGTTCCCAATTATCATAGGTCTGATCTAAAATACTGGTAATTGAGCCCGATATAAATTTTTCAGAGTTGTATGCAGACATTACAACGCTAATAAGATCTTTTTTCATCGAGAAATCAACCACACTGGTTTTTTAGATTATTTTGAATTACTCTACAATTCTATATTGCAGATATTCTGGATTCCATTTGCGGATTTTTTAAAATCCTCAGATTTAGAGATCTAATCATTTGTAAAGATATCTGTTTTTCTAAACCGATCTATAAATTTGCCTGAGCTTTCAATGCTGAGAATTTATTCTGAGTTTAATTCAGAATCTTCATCTCTAATTTAGTAAATCTTCACTTTGTGAATTATTTATTTTTTATTCAATAAAGATTTTAATTCGATTTATTCAAAAAACCTTTTTGTATAAAAAACCTCTCATTTTTCTTGCCAGTTATTTTAAAAATTATTCATTGCTTATTATTTATGTGAAATCTTTTAATGTTCAGATTAAGTTTGGCAATTCTATTTTACTGATTTCCCTGAATAAATCTATTCTTTTTTTATGTTATGTTGTATCAGGGGCAACTCTGTTAACTCTTCTCATATGTCTAAATTTTTATACTTATTTTTATAGGTCTTATTTTGTTTCTGAGCCTTTAAAAGGCTTTTTCTAGCTAATAGGCTTTTTTATTAGGGTTAAATTATTTTTCGATATCGATAAGACTGCTACACTATTTTTTGTGTCTAAATGCTTATATAGCTCATATATTAAAACAAATACATGTCTTATTCAGAACTATGGCTTGCTTGCAGAACATCTTTCCTTTCCCTAAAAGGAGCCTGAAAATCCCCCAATGATGTTTCTGTATTTGCAATTGCAGGTGGTCCTCAGAAACCCTTTAATATTTGTGGAGCGATGACTCTGAAAAATGTATTTACAGTATTTGGAATTATCGTTTATTTCTCTATGAAAAGGCGGTTTATGGAGACTTTTGAATTCTTTAATAAAAAGGTAGTTGATTATACATGACCATTACTATTGCAGCCATGCCTGCGTATAATGAAGCCCACTCTATTGCCGATGTTATCAAGGGCTGCAGAAAATACGTAGACCGTGTGGTGGTTGTGGACGATGGAAGTACTGATAACACTGTCGATATCGCTGAGTCCCTTGGCGCTTATGTAGTCCGCCACGAAATTAACCAGGGCTATGGCGCAGCCCTTAGAAACTGTTTTGAAACTGCCCGAAATCTTGGTGCAGGCGCTATGGTCATAATCGATTCCGACGGTCAGCACGATCCTTCTGAAATCCCCAAACTCCTTGAACCTTTAAAACATGGTTTTGACCTTGTTATTGGTTCACGTTTCGTCAACGGTAACGGCAAAAATGTTCCTGTTTACCGTAAATTTGGAATGAAAGTTCTTGATGTCGCAACTTACATAGCAGGCGGTCTTAATGTCACTGATTCTCAGAGTGGTTTTCGTGCCTATGGCAAAAGAGCCATTGAAAATATTAATTTAAATGGCACTGACATGTCTGCAGGTTCCGAGATTCTCATTCAGGCAAGAGATCACAATCTTACATTTACTGAAGTTGAAATCCACTGCAGATATGATCTTGAAGATTGCTCAAGTGAGCATCCGTTTATACATGGTCCGCGTGTTCTTTTCCAGCTTTTGAAAGATATGGAATACAGGCGTCCCCTGTACTATTTTGCAGTTCCGGGTCTGATAATGTCATCTACAGGCTTTCTTATGGGTCTTAAGTTCCTTCAGGATTGCATTCTTGGAGGTCACCTGCGTTTTGGGCCCACACTCCTTATGGTGATGTTGACAATCATAGGAGCTTTCATGATATTTACAGGAATCATACTGCATGCCATTTCAAGAATGATATTTTTGAATGAACAGATTCGAAGGCAATAACGGCTAAAAAGTGGTTACTTTATGGAATATCCTTTTATTTCGGTTGTAGTGGGTATTCGCAACGAAGAGCGATATATTGAAGAATGTATTGAGTCGCTACTTTGTCTGGATTACCCTCAGGATTCTTATGAGATTATTATTGTCGATGGAATGTCCACCGACAAAACCAGGGAACTCGTAAAGAAGTACCCTGTCAGGCTCATTCTTAACGAGAGAAAAAATGTTGCTGCAGCAAGAAACCTTGGGGTGGAGAACTCTCGGGGGAACTTTGTTGCATTCACGGACGGGGACTGCAAGGTCGATACCCTGTGGTTAAAAACTCTTGTCAATGAAATAAAAAGCGCCCCTAAAGATGTGGCATGTGTTGGTGGGCCTAATTTAATCTTTGATAATGATCCTGTTTTTGGTAGAGTAGTAGGGCATGCTCAGGAAACGTTTCTGGGTTCTGGAGGTTCTGCCCAGTCCAAAAATTCCACAAAGAAATATTATGTCAGTTCCATTCCGAACTGCAATGCGCTGTATAAAAAAAATATAATCAAAGAAGCCGGGCAGTTTGATGAACGGTTTATTGTGGGTCAGGATGGAGACCTCAACTACAGAATAAATAAAAGAGGTTACAAATTTTTGTATGTTCCAGAGGCAAAAGTGCTGCACCACAGAAGAGGAACTCCCAGGTCATTTTCCGTAAGAATGTTCAAGTATGGCATGTGGATGGCTGAACTTTTCAAAAAGCATGGTGAATTTGTTCGTTGGTATGCATTTTTACCCTCGATTTCCATTCTCTTCGCAGTCTTTTCGCTTATTGTTTATCCTATATATACCGCGCCCGTAATAGCTCTGCTCGTAATGGGAATCTTATATTTCATTCTGGTCTTTGTTACCTCTATTCAGGTAACATATAAAATGAAATCAAAGTACGGACTTTTTGCTCTGTTTGTAATTCCTATTCAGCACATCACTTATGGGCTGGGTTTTCTGTACAGTTTTGTAAACTCTCTTTTCGTTTCAAAAACTAGGTCTCTTTCGGATAGTTAATATTCAAAAATTTATTGATCACTGTAAGTACAGTATTGATCACTGTAAGTACAGTTTTCTTTACCCAAATATAGTAAATGACTGAATGAATTGAATTTGGCTTGGATTAGATTTGAGCAAAAAATTCTTAACCAATATAGCCCTCACTGTAAATCCTATTGGTTTGGAACAAAAAATCTGAACCTTTTATATCAGGTTCAATCATGAATCTTGTTCAGATTCAATTCTGAATTCTTTATTTCAAACTCAATATATTATGATCGCTTAAGGTTATGGAGATAGTATGTTAGGATTGAGCGAAAAGGCGGGACCCAAGTACATGGATAATAACCGTTTTATGAAGGTAGTTTCCTTCATGTTCCCGCTAGCAATAATTTTTGCAGTTATTTTCACTTTCGTATGGATGTATGCGGCTGGAAAACCAGACTATATAGTTCGTGGATTATTCACAGGAATCCCTGCAGTACTTTCCTGTCTTTTCATATTGTACATTTACAAAAAAGATGTAAGTCTGCATGATATAGACAGCTTTCCATCCATTAGCATAAAGTCCCTCACATACGTATTTAGCATATTTTATATTGGCTCGATAGTTGTGCTTTTGTTATCTCAGGGGGGGAGACCTTGGTATTATTTCGTACTTATTCTGGTGACTTACCTTTCGGTCTTCCTGCAAATTTTCTCCAAAGAGGTAAAGCCTTCCCTTGTTCTTCTGGAAACTTTTTTACTCATGGTAAACCTTACTTATAGTGTTACCTTAAATTACGACTTCTACTTCGGGTCCACTGATATCCTGCCTCACATATTTCTTTCGGAATTCACCGCGGTCACAGGACAGACAATTCCCACTTCTTTAAGTGACTATGCATTTTTTCCCCTGTATCATATACTTATTGCTGAGGCTTCAGAAATTCTTAACATCAGTGTAAAAACCTCACTTTTCCTGATAACAGCGCCAATTTATGCTGCAATGGTAGTTTTCCTTTATTATCTATTTAATCAGATTACCTACAACAGACAAATATCCTTGCTCTCTTGTCTGCTCTTCTCTGCAAGTTCCATTGTGATTTATTACAGTACGTACGTGATCACGCGCACAATGGCATTTATAGGGTTTATTATGCTGCTATATCTGATTTACAGCGTCAATTTTAAAGAAGATAAATTCTCTTTAAAAGCTCTTTCTGTAGTAGTTTTGCTTTTTTTGACCCTGGTACATAACGTTTCCATACTCCAGTTTGTTTTATTAATCGCCGTCCTATTCGCCTCAGAGTATATCATAAGGGCTGGCAATTCTATAAGCAAGCCATTCTTTTTACTTTTGAACGTTACCTTTACTTCTTACTGGTTCTTTGTAGCTTATCTGTTCATGCAGAGAAGCCTGACTCCTCGTTTACAAAGCCATTTCTGGGATTCTATAGTTTTAACTGCCGGTGGGTCTGATATGCTTGAGGAAGGAATTCTCAGTCTTATAGGACTTCTGGATAAATCCGTATTCTTATTTTTTACCCTTGTAGGAATAGGCTTTCTACTCAAGAATTACAGGAAAAACTATGCTTCAGTTTTTGGGTTGTTTGCCCTGTTTACCCTTATTTTTTATGTTCCAAACCCTCTTAACACTATATGGCAATTTAAGGTCCTTTTCAGGGTTGACCGATTTATGCTTTTCGTCAGTCCTTTTATGGCCTTTGCAATGGGATATGGAATATATGTATTCTGGAACTATATGGACAAATACGGGCCTAAGAAGTTTAATACAGTACTCTTTGTAACTGTGATGTTCTCGATTTTTGTCTTCGTCTCTTCAGTCTTTAGCATCGCGGACTCAGATATGCTTGGGCAGAGTTCAGAACATCGATATTTTACTGAGAATGAACTGAGCGGTTTCGAACATGTTTACAAGTACATTCCTGAAGGTTCTGCCATTTATTCAGATTACCATACCACGAGGTTCTTTTATCTCCCATCTGTTCCCGAAAAGTCCCTGGGTATGAATTTCTCAGTTTATAACAATTACAGAATCGATGATGTTAATAAATTGTCCAGTTACAGAGGCTATGTAATATTCAGGACTCAAGAGTTCCTCAGGAGCGGATTATACTTCGGGAGCGATGAAAGCAGTACTAAAGAAACTACAAATTATTTATTCAGAAGTACTCCAGAAAATAAAGTTGAACTCGAGAATAATATTATAAAAGCAAATAAAATATATTCAAACCTGGCAACGGACATCTTTGCTCCAGAGTCGGCTTTAAAAAAACCGATCAGAATATCTAAACCTAACAGCACTATTACAGGCATTTAATGCCTGTATTTTCATATTTTTTACGATACTCTGAAGTGCTCTTGGCTTATAATCTATTATTCATTTGGATCCGATTAAGTATAAAACATCAAAAAATACTGCTTTTTTTATGCAACAACGAGCGGATTCTATTGGAAAATCGCTATGTGTAGTATCCGAACTTGTGCATAAAATTTGTTAACCGATGACAAAAGTATGAATGTCTGACTAAAAGGTTATATGAATCAAGATCCCTCTACTTTTTCCAGTGAGTTCATTTTGATGAGTTTGAGAGGAGCTCTGAATATATATCTACAGTTTTCTTTGCATGAGCTTCCCAGGTAAGTCCCCTTTGAATTATACTTTTTCGCCCAAATTTTCCCATCTTTTCTCTTCTGCTTACGTTTTCAAGTAATTTATTTATTTTCTCTGATAGTTGTGCGGGGCTTTTTGCGGGGACCAGATAGCCTGTTTCTCCTTCAATCATCAATTCCGGAATCCCGCCAACATCAGTTGCCACAACCGGGACCTCACAGGAAAGAGCTTCAAGAATAACATTTGGCCTCCCTTCTGAAAGTGAAGGCAAAACCAGCATATCAGCTGCTGAGATCCAGAGGGGAATATCCTCATGGTTTACAGGTCCTGTAAATTTAATGAAATTGGAAATTTTAAGTTCTTCTGCCCTTTTTTCCAGGCTTTTTCTAAGTCCGTCATCTCTGCCTACCATGTAGAGATCTGTGTTTATATCCACAAAACTTTTTGCAGCTTCAATAAGATAATCCACACCTTTTATTTTCCTCAGGGCTCCTATAAACAGGACAATATTCTTTTCCTGAGGCAGATTTAATATTTCTCTTGCCCTTTCTTTTCCTGCAGGCTTGAATATCTCCGTATCAACGCCGTTAGGGACCACATGTACTTTACTTTCGTCAATCCCAAGATTCACTATATGGACCTTGAGGTCTTCACTGACAGAAAGGACTTTGTCTGCAAAATTCATGGCCTCTATGATCTGTTTTGAAGTATAGGACCCTTCATAGGCTACTTTTCTTTCTATTGTGCCAAGAGCACTAATCACCAGAGGGACCTTCCATCTCTTTGCAAGTTTCATCATTCCGTATCCATCAGGATATGAGAAGTGAGCATGAATCAGTTCAGGTTCTGGTTTTATGTTTTTTATGGCGTACTTGTAAATAAAATGAGAATATGAAATGCCGGTTACGGGGTAAAAATATTTTTTGGGGATGGCATAGATGTAACGTGGATAGTGAAGGTCATATTTTTCCGTGTGCTCAAGTCTGGGCAGTTTAGAAAAATTATGATACGGAAACGCAGAGAACGGAAGTACGAAAGCTTTTGGAGAAATAACCGTCACTTCTACTCCCTGGTTTGCGATTGAATCTATACTTTGCTTTATGAACGTTCCAAGTTGAGGGTAATACCTGTTAGGAAACTCCTGACATACTTCCAGTACTCTCATAATTTTTTTCCTTTTTTGATTCAAATACCTCAAAAACACACAAAGGAGAGAATTTCTCCTATAAATATTTCTCTGTGAAATGCATAAATATATCTTCATTCACTAAAATTCCGAATCTATTCTCCCAATCTCTAAAAATTAATGATTGGAGTCGTGGGATAAGCTAATTAACTACTTTTGCTATTCAGGTAAAGCGGCAATTATGTTTAAAAAAGTAAGTAATATTTTTCTGGTCTATTATAGCTCTTTTACCACAAAATCAGGCTCGAATATACACATACTCGAACTCTTAAGGAATTTAAATAAATATACGGATGTGGTTTTGTTTGCGCCGGGTCAGAAGGGGATAGAGCATGTTTCCGGAATAAAGTATGTTCCTGTGATAGATAATAAGTACCTTGTACAGCCTTCTTATGAATTCATGCTGTCCTTTTATCTTCTGTACTCTTGTATTAGGAACAGACCTGAAGTACTTTATCTCCGTCAGAACTCCTTTCCGTTCTTCCCTATCGCCCTGTGTAAAACTCTTAAGATCCCCTCTATTATCGAAGTTAACGGGCTGGTTATGGACGAGCTCAATGTAAGCAATTCTAAATCCTTTGCATACAGGGTTTTTTCTTATCTTGCACTCCGTTCTGAAAGGTTTAACTATAAATATTGTGACCGGATAGTTTCCGTAACTGACAAGCTAAAGGATGAACTTGTGAAGCTATATTCGGTTCCTGCAGAAAAAATTACTGTGATCAATAACGGGGCAAATACAGATATTTTCAAACCTCTGGATAAGAAGCATGTAAGGGACAGACTCAAACTCGATAATTCAAAAAAGTATATATGTTTTGTAGGGAACCTTGCAGCCTGGCAGGGCGTTGAATTTCTTGTTTATTCAGCTCCATATATTCTGGAAAAATGCCCTGATGTCCGTTTCCTTGTAGTCGGGGACGGGGCCATGAAGGACAAACTTCTTGATATTGCATCAGAAATAGGGGTTTCGGACAAATTCACTTTCACCGGAAGAATTCCCTATGAGGATGTTCCTTTGTATATCAACGCCGCTGATGTTTGTGTTGCTCCTTTTATCAAGGACAGAAATTCAAAAATAGGACTCTCTGCCTTAAAAACATACGAATACCTTGCATGTGGAAAACCTATTGTAGCGAGTAATATACCAGGAGTTAAAGAACTGATAGACCTTTCAGGAGGCGGAATTTCAGTGCCTTCTGAAGACCCAAGAGAACTTGCTAATGCTGTGGTAAAGCTTATTTCCGATCAAAAGATGCGGGACACTATGGGAGAGCAGGGTCGTAAATATGTTATTGAGAATCATAGTTGGGATGGAGTTGCAAGGAAGATTCTTGATATCTGTCATGAAATTATTTGATATTGTCTTTTTGATTTCACAGAATCTTCCTGTGATCTCATTATTAGCCTGATTTTCTTTGTTACTCTTTATTTGAATCAGTCTAAAATAAATTTCATTTTATGATTAATTCCTTATTTTTTTAAGCAAATGAATACGTATTTGAGATACTTGCGCTGACATCCTTCAAGAACTGTCCTATATGAGGTGAAAATATTTTTCTCAATTTTTTCTCTGTTTTTTAATATCTTTCAATAATAAGTCTTCTCTTATTATTTTTTCTTATGCAATATATATCAACTGTCAAAAACATCGCATTTCGAGTTCCTAAAAAAATTTAAAAACATCGCACAAATACTTTTATAATATAATAGTCTAATTTACAATGCTGACTATAGAAATTTAATTAAATACTTATATGGCAATTTATTTCTAATGTTAGCATGGGGGGAATTCGTGTATATTGGAGGGAAATTGCCTTAAAAACGGGGAAATTTATTCTGAATCCAGTATTTATTTGATCTAATTGGGTTCTGTAGTGTCTAAGCTGAACTTTTCCAGGAATTGTTTTATTTTTTGAACACTTGGAAAGTGGATACTATACACAAAGTCTTGTCAGATTGTTTCGGATTCAGTATAAATATATTTACTAAAATTCCCGCTAACTCCCTCTAAACTTTAAGAGAAACTCCGGCAACTCGGAGCGAACTTCTACCTGATAAACATAATAAAATAATATATTATGACAACCCCAGGTGATAGCAATGCTAAAACGAGAATTAGGAGTCCTCCTCTTGGTAGGGTGTCTTATTATTACAAGTGCTCCTACGGCTTCATGCCGGAGTCCTGCACCTATAATTTACGTTGCAGGAGATGGGAGTGGGGACTTTAACTGTGACGGAAAAGCTGACGAAGTGCAGATAAATCAGGCCCTTAAATTCGTGGCAGAAAACCCTGCTTATACAACTGTCCACCTTAAAGGACCTTTTACATATGTTATTGACGACACTCTTCTAATCGGAAGCAATACTATTCTTGAAGGAGACTCAAACGCTGTGATTAAGCTGACCGATAGAGCAGGTTGGGCTACTATGAAGCCTCTTATCCAGCAGATGAGCAGCTCAGGGAATAACAATATTACAATAAGAGGGTTCGAAGTCGATGTAAATCATGATGGTAATAGTGAACTTGCTAAGGGTAAAGGGTACTACAATGTGATTTATTTCCTCTACACCAGCAATGTAACTGTCCATGATATGTACATGCATGATGGGCACGGGGATGGGCTCAGGATAAAATATGGTAGTAATATCCAGTTCTATAACAATACGATATATAAACTTGGACATGACGGCCTTTTTGCAATAGAGTGCAAGAACGTGGAAGCCTGGAACAACAAAATAACCTGCAGAACTAACAGTGCTCTGAGGGCATGGAACACAAATAATGTAAAGTTCCATGATAATTTCATCGATTCCTTTTATCATTGGAGTGCAGGCGGACCGGGTATTCAGATCGAGAGGTCCTCAGGCGATATGAATAATATTGAGATCTATAACAATGTAATTACGAACACATACGGTCCAGGCGTCTGGCTTATCGGAACTGCCGGAGCATATGATAAAAGATTATCAAGTGTATATATTCACCACAATATCTTCTATGATTCCGGAACCAATCCGAGTATCGAGTGGGTTGGTGGAGTTCTTGGTAGTGGATTCCATAATGTCCTTATTGAAAATAACGTCTTTGACGGAGTCCACAACGCTGCAGTTGTAAATATGTATTCAACTGATACCAACGCCGGACCTTCAGGTACAGGATTCACAACTACTGTCCGTAATAATATCATCGTAAACACCCAGTCGCGCACGAAAAACTCTGCAGGAACAGGATATGGTGTTTCAAACTGTTTCCCCAAATCACACACTATTATACTGGAAAATAACTGCCTGTATAACAATGCTGCCGGGAATTATAAAAATGTAAAATCTACAACAGATATCTATGCAGATCCTCTCTTTGCAGACCAGAGCTCGCATGATTATCGCCTTAAATCAGTGGCTGGGCGCTGGACTGGGACATCATGGGTACAGGATAGTACAAGTTCCCCATGCATTGATGCCGGGTATCCGTCCTCTGACTATTCAAATGAGCCTGAAGATAATGGAGACAGGATTA